>Ga0265292_1001356_pt1 | contig 21903 bp, 9 predicted proteins | sample Munlanlewell296A_FD_189080 | JGI IMG/M metagenome (GOLD analysis project Ga0265292, IMG submission 189080) | Leachate microbial communities from a municipal landfill in Southern Ontario, Canada - Leachate well 296A | ecosystem: Engineered > Solid waste > Landfill > Unclassified | place: Canada... | reverse complement strand
GATTTGGTCGGCACAAGAAAAGAAGCACAAGAACCCCTTGCGAAATGTAACGCGCGCGATGAATTCCGTTCGCACTTGCCCGTAGATGGCAAAAAACGCCATCAAAAGTCCCTTCATGATTTCAGACCCCCCTCTGTATCTCCCCCTTGGTAGGGGGGAAAGCGCGCTCAATTATACACAACGGGATTTTATATTAACGGGCGAGTTCAAGTTTTTTACACATTTCATACATTTCTATGTCTTTTCTTGAACGCTGCAGGCGGATATGGCTTGTGCTTCCATTGTAACCAGTCATATAGAACATTCTTGCCGCGCACGATCCGTGTTCCTCAACCTTAGCATTTCTTTGTATTTCTACTCCTGGGTAGCGTCACAGTATAATGAAAAGGAGATCAAATACCGTAATTCTATGTGATGCTGAACCCTGAAAAGATATAGTTCAGGGTTCGGGGTGACCAAACTGAGTCATTACCTGCTTATGACCTCCCTTTTTTCTTATGTGGGAAATCCGTACCATCAACGAGTGAAAAACAAGACTATATTGTCCATATTTATTTTCTCATTTTGTCTGAGCCAGCCAGACAATTTTGTGGTGCAGCAGTGGATGGTGGAGAACGGACTGCCGCAAAGCACCGTCCGTTGTATTACGCAGACCGTTGACGGTTATATCTGGGCGGGAACATGGAAAGGACTTGCCCGTTTTGATGGTGTGCAAATGACCGTGTTCAAAGCCTCCAACACTCCCGAACTTTACTCTTCTAATATCATGTCTCTTTTTTCGGACAGCCGCGGCCGGCTGTGGATCGGCACGGATGCAGGAGGACTTGTTCGCTATTCTGAACATCAATTCCAACGGTTCGACAGCGCTCAAGGTTGTCCCGCCAAACGGATCCTCTCAATGAATGAGGACCGGTTCGGCACACTCTGGTTCGCCACCGAAATTGGAATCTTCGCCTACAACGGAACTCGCTTCCTCCATTTCACTGCAACGGATGGCCTGCCGTTCACCTATGCGAATCAAGCGCTTCCGCTCCCGGATGGTTCGATGTATCTCGGTTTTGTAGGATTCGGTACTATCGTGCAGCTGCTGAACGATTCCCTCGTAATTCGTGAGACATTCTCCGTCGGCGGATATACCGTTGCCATCGATACGGCGGGAATAATCTGGTACGGAGACCGAAAGAAAGGATTCGTCCGCCGGTTTCAAGGGAAAGAAACGATCATACAGAAATTTTCATCGTCGGTTCCGCGTGAAACATATCTAGTGCGAAACGGAGAGAAATGGCTGCTCACCTCCGACGAAATCCGCATCTTCTCCGATGCCGGTGAACGGATACTGACGCAGAATGACGGGCTCCGTTTCTCCGATATCACTACAGTCTTTCAGGACCGCGAAGGGAATGTCTGGCTAGGGAAGGAGGGGGACGGTCTGATTCTGCTCAGGAAAAAGAAGATCTCCAGTCTTTCTCTTCACAGCGGATTTCCGTCCGATCTCACCCAATCAGGAATGGAGGACCGTACCGGTGTTGTATGGATCGGAACATGGGATGCGGGATTAATCAGGATGAAAAAGAAAACACATGAACGGTATGAACGTTATCTGCTATCCCCCGGCGTGTTGTCGGTGTTCACGCTATGGGAAGCGAAGGATAGTTCGGTTTGGGTAGGTACGTGGGGACACGGAGTATACCGCATCAAGAACGGAACGCATAAGCAAATCATCCGCGGTCCGATCGATGCGGTGACATCCATCGTTTCAATCGCGGAGGATGCGGACGGCGGCATATGGATTGCAACGGCGCATGACGGTCTTTTTTCTTTCAACGGTGCCAAGGAGAAATTGTGGAATACCGAGTCAGGGCTTTCCGGCAATCGTGTCAATTCCGTACTGGCTGCCCGTAATGGGGACGTATGGGTGACCATCTCTGGGAATGGTGTGAACAGGATCTCCAAAGGGAAAGTGACGGTGTTTCAACGCGGTTCGGGATTGAACGATAATTTTGCCTCTCCCATCTATGAGGACCGGCAAGGATCGATCTGGATCGGTACGAACCGCGGACTTGCGCGTTGGAAGAATGGTTCCTTCACATTTGTCACGGAAGAACAGGGCTTATTCGACGGTGTAGTTGCACAGATCATCGAAGATGACCTTGGTTATTTCTGGATCGGCGCGATTCGCGGAATCTACCGCGTCAGTGCTCAGGAACTGAACGATGCAGCGGAACAGAAAATACAGTCGGTCCGTTGTTATACTGTCGGAAAAGAGGATGGGATGCTGAATGAAGAGACCAGCGGCGGCGGAACACCTCGCTGCTGGAAAAATTCCGACGGCACGCTCTGGTTCACCACCTCGAAGGGGATCGTTATAATCGATCCGGACAATGTGGCCTCGAACCCGGTCCCTCCCGGAGTGTTGATCGAAAACGCATGGGTGGAAAATGTGGCTGTACCGCTGAATGAAATGGTTACATTACAGCCGGGTGAAACCAAGATCGAATTGCGGTACACCGGCATCAATTTTACGGCGCCGAGCAAGATCCGGTTCAAATATCAGCTGGCAGGATTCGAGGAGCGGTGGAACGATGCCGGTACAAAACGTTTTGTTCAGTACACCAATCTCGATCCGGGCGAGTATCAATTCACTGTCCGGGCGGAAAACAGCGCCGGAGTGGAGAATGTTCACGGCGCATCCCTGCGTATTGTCGTCCTGCCTCCATTCTATAAAACGTGGTGGTTCATGTCGTTCATGGTTATGTTCTTTCTGACGGCAGGACCTGCGATCTATAGTATTCGAGTGCATCAGCTGAAGAAGGAAAAAGAACGTCAGGTGGAATTCTCCCGCAGACTGATCGAATCGCAGGAATCAGAACGTAAACGGATCGCCACTGAACTGCATGACGGACTCGGACAGAATCTGCTCATTATCAAGAATAAATTATTAATAGCGCTCCGTTCGCCAAAGATCAAATATCCATCAATCAATCCGGTGGAAGAAGCTTCCGATATCGTCTCCAGCACCATTGAAGAAGTTCGCTTCATTTCGCATAACCTTCGTCCGCACCAGCTGGACCAGTTGGGGATCACGAAAACGCTCCGCTCTATAATTAGGCAGATGAAGGAGTCCACCGCGCTCATGCTGACTTCAGAGATACAGGATATCGACGCTCTTCTTACCCCAGAGCAGGAGATCAGTCTTTTCCGTATTGTGCAAGAGTCATTCAATAACATTATCAAACATTCAGAGGCAACATCAGTCTGGGTTGCTGTCATTCGTCGGGAACATTCTATTACCGTGATGATTGAGGACAACGGGAAAGGGATCTCATCAGCTGGGGGATTTGGAATATCCGGAATGAGGGAGCGAGCGGAGATGTTCGCCTGGAATCTTTCGATCGTCGCCCGGCAGCCGCGGGGAACAACTGTAATGCTTCTTCTTCCGTTACAAACAATATGAAAAACCCTGTGTCCATATCCATCCTCATAGCCGACGATCATCCGATGTTCCGTGAGGGAGTGCGTCAGGCGCTTTCTGGTGATAGATCGTTGCACGTTATCGCCGCAGCCTCGGACGGGGAACAGGCGCTACAATTATTGAAGGAACTTTCACCTGATGTAGCCGTGTTGGATATGAACATGCCAAAGATGACCGGATTGGCGGTGGCAAAAGAATATAAAAAACAGAATGGGAAGACCGAGATCATTTTTTTAACGATGTTCAATGATGAAGAGATTTTGAACGAAGCGATGGATCTCGGTATCAAAGCATACATCCTGAAAGAAAGTGCCTCTATCGATATTGTGAATGCCGTTCACGCCGTACACGATGGCCGTCATTACCTCAGTCCCGCATTGACTGACAAGATCTTGAAACGCAAAGAGAAAAAAGATTCCTTTTATTCCTCCCATCCCCGTCTGACATTGCTTTCAGACCAGGAACGACGCATCCTGACGATGATCGCCGATTCCAAGACCAGCAAAGAGATCGCCGAAGAGCTCTTCCTCAGTCAAAAGACAATAGACAATTACCGATTTAAGATCTCCGAAAAGCTTGATCTCTCCGGCAGTTACAGCTTGTTGAAGTTTGCTCTGGAAAATAAAACGCAGTTGTGAAATAAAGAACAGAGGTCGTGGCTCAGAGAACAGAAAAACGGAGAACAGAGAGTCTATGCAAATAGATACAGCAAAAGAACTCCGTGCGAAATTTATCGCGCGCGATGAATCCCGTTCGCTTATGCCCATTGATGGCGCTCATCGCGCCATCAAACGTCCCTTCATTCATCGCCTCCCGTTCCCTCAATCCTCCAAAATTTCGCTCCCACCCACATCAGTACGGTTACAATGTTACCTCATGGGGCTTACGTCATATATTTTGTAAGATTCTATTTTATTTGACATGTTTTCACTGATGTTATACTCAAAGAGCCTTTATTTTGGACAGGTATGATTATTGGAAGAACACAGCGAACTGACGTCATTTAAAATAAAGAAATCGGTAAGATGCTCGGTTCAATGATAAAAGATTCATCCTCCTTTTTGATTGATAAATAAGTTGTTGTGATCTGACATCTGACCTGCGATCTTCGCATTCCGACCTCCAAGTTTCCGACTTGGACTTCTGTCCTCTGAACAAAGAGTACAATTACTCCCCCCGAAAGAGTAGATCACCCTCTACCAAACCCGACTCCGCCGTCCGATATTGCCTCTGTTCAATAAAGGGGAACACCGTTATGAAACTCATGATTGTCGATGATAATGAATCAATGCGGCTTATGATTAGGAATATGGTGGCCCAACCGTCCGATTCCGTAAGCGAGTGTTCGGATGGTCGCGACGTGGTGGAGACGTTTCAACGCGAATTGCCGGATGTAGTATTGATGGATCTGCAAATGCAGAATGTGGGCGGAATTGCTGCGACGCGGTCGCTGAAAAAGAAATTCCCGAATGCCCGGATTATCATTGTTTCGAATTTTAACGAACAGGAATACCGAGATGAAGCGCGCGATGCCGGGGCGGCATCCTATTTTACCAAAGAGAATTTGATTCAGTTAAAGCAATTCATTCATCAATAAATTCAGGAGTCTATATGAAGTATGTTGCTTCCACGCTGTCCGTTACAGTTCGAATGGCGATGCTGTTGTTTGCTGCACTCAGTATTGCAGTCGCACAGGTTCCGACAATCACATCGTTCTCGCCGACGTCGGGAATTTCCGGTTCGTCGGTCGTGATCACCGGAACGAATTTCAGTGCGACCGCCTCCAGCAACGTCGTCAGTTTCGGCGGCGCAAAAGCGGCTGTCACCTCCGCATCTACCACAGAGCTAACAGCGACCGTCCCCGCCGGCTCAACATATGAACCGATCACGGTCGTGGTCGGAGGAAAGGTTGCCGCATCCGCGAAACCGTTCCATCTGAAATTCTCATCGAACGAAGTGATCAACTCCGGTTCGTTTGCAACGGTGTCATCCTCCTACAACGCTTCCCCCACCGCCGGTAAGGCAAAACTGTTCGATGCAGACCGGGACGGGAAAGTGGATATCATCAATCCTTTTTCGTCTGCCGGTATTTCCGCGCTCGCCAATTCAACGAGCGGCAACAGCGTCAGTTTTGCGGCGAAATGGGATTACTTTGAAACGGGAAATTCCCACTACGACGCTGCGATCGGCGATGTGACGGGCGACGGATTCATGGAAGTAATCACCGCATCGTCCGGCAACGGAAAGATCTCCGTGTTTCATAACGACAATGTGTCTCCAAATTATATCGGCTATGACCGTTTCATTACCAAAACGACCTATACCGTTCTGGGTTCGGCAAGCAGGATCGTGACGGGTGATGTCGACGGCGACGGGTATAACGATCTTGTCTTCTCCCATTCTTCCGTCGATTCGATCTCCGTGATGCGGCACACCGGAACTTCCGGAACCGTCACCAATTCAACGTTCAGTGCGCGGGTGAATTATTATGCCGGGTCGAACGTCACATCCCTGGCGTTCCGCGATATCGACGGGGACGGGAAGGCGGATATCATCTTCACCAGCCTCACCGACAGCACGGTGAACGTGATGAGGAACGTCAGCACTTCAGGAACGATCGACGCCTCCTCCTTTGAAGCAAAGGTCGGTTTTAAAGTGATGCAGGACCCGTACGGCATGGCGATCGGCGATCTGGACAATGACGGGAAGCCGGAGATTTCCGCCTACAATCAATCCAGCACCAATTTTTCCGTTCTCCGCAACACGAGCACGTCGGGCACGATCACCGCAGGTTCATTTGCAGCACGAGTTAATTTCACCACCGGTGCGAATCCGCGCGGCATCGCCATCGGCGATCTGGACGGTGACGGCAAACTCGATATCGCCGTGGGAAGTTACACCGATCAGCTTGTATCGGTCTTCAAGAATACCAGCACGACAGGTTCGATCTCGTTCGCATCACGCGTCAATTACTCACATACTGGTTCCGCAGCGCAGGATGTGAACATCTGCGATGTGACGAACGACGGGAAACCTGATCTGAATGTTCTGGTCGGCGACCGGTATAATGTCGTTTTCAAGAATACTGCCGCCGCCGCCGTGCCTGTGTTCAGCAGCGATGTCTCATCGTTATCGTTTGGCAGCGTTGCCGTGAACAACAGTTCGGTCGATACCATCTGGGTGAAGAATTCAGGTACAGGGACGCTGACAGTTTCCTCCGTTTCCTCCGACAACGCGCTCTTCACCGTTTCTCCTTCCAGCACATCGCTGACAACAAATGATTCCACAGCATTTGTGGTTACCTTCACCCCAACATCATCAGGTGAAAAGAATGGCACCATTACGTTCACGCACAATGCGTCGGGTTCGCCTTCAACAGTGACCGTCACCGGAGGTCTGAGCAGGTCTGTCACGAATTATTCGCCGGCACGTACCACCGGCATCACCTATACCTCCATCATTTCTACCGGGACGAGTTTCAGCTGGAGGAATGGCGGGTCCAACACCAACGATAATAGGAGCGATCTAACGGATATTGGGTTCGATTTCTGGTTCATGGGTGAACGCTTTACGCAATTCAATGTCTCCACCAACGGATTTTTGGATCTGAATAGATACGATAACGCGACCGGTGCGCCGCTGCACAGTTATGACGATGACAATGAAAAATTCTACTATCAGCAGCTCACCTTTGCACCGCTGTACGACAATCTTACCGTACCATCCGGCGGAACTCTCGGCGGAAACATCAAATATACGGTCAACGGAACATTTCCGAACCGTGTGCTGACGGTGGAGTGGCTGAACATGCAGGTCCCCTCGAACACAACGCCGAGTCTGAACTTCCAGGTAAAATTGTATGAAGCAACCGGCGTGATCGAATATGTGTACGGCACCATGACTGCCGGAACTGCATCATATTCCTATACGCTCGGTATCCACGACAACAGCGCAACCTATCCGCCAACGGTGAAGCAAGCGCTCACGCAGCAGACGGTGAACAGCACCACATTCTCCAATTCACCGGTGTTCAGCTTGTCCTCTTTGCCGGAGTCGAATTCAACAGTTTCGTTCTCTCCGCCGACCGCACCGGTGCCGACCACTATCACCTTATCCAATGTCAAATGGAACAGAATGACGATCAGTTGGGATGACAATGCGGCGAATGAAGAGCTCTATGCCGTCTATCGGTCAGCCGACGGAGGAACGACCTTCTCATTCGTCGATTCACTCTCCGCGAACACCGCCACGTTCACCAATTACGGATTGTTGTACAACACACCGTACCAATGGAGGGTTTGTGCAATTCCTGAAGGGGGACTGGCATTCTCGGCCGGATTCACCGCCGGTACAACTGCCGGAACACTGACCGGAACCGTTACCGTTGGACCGACAGCAACGTATACAACATTGACGGCAGCCATCGCCGCCATCCGCACCGAAGGGATCGTGGCTGCGACGGTATTTGAATTACAGTCAAATTATGTCAGCTCGAGCGAAACATTCCCGATCGATCTGATCGACAGTAACTGGACGAGCGCCGTCAAGACCCTCACGATCCGTCCTGCTGCAGGAGCAACGGCGTTGAGCATCACCAGTAGCAACTCCACCGGTACGCTCCACATCAACAAAGCGAACTATGTGACGATCGACGGCCGTCCGGGGGGAAGCGGTTCAGCCAAGGAATTGACAATTGAAAATACTTCTGCTTCGGGGTTTGCAGTGGAGTTCAAGAACATGGCAGGAAATAATACCGTGCGTTATTGTGTTATTCAAGGAGTGAATACGAGCTTAAGCAGCGGGGTCATTGTGTTCACTGGTTCTGCGGTGGATGATTACGGTGTTTCCAACACGAACGGAAATTTCAACAATACCGTGACGTATTGCGACATTCGGGACGGTGCAACAACACCGGCGAACCTGGTGAACATTTCCGGCATCAGCTCGCTGCTGGACAGCAACACCACCTTCTCGTACAACAATATCTTCAACTTCTTTGCAACAGCTACGAATTTCTCCCGGGGCATCTTCTGCCCGGGATTCGCGGAGAATCTGAACGTGATTGGGAATAGTTTTTATCAGACCGCATCACGAACTGCGACCGCTTCGAATACGGTATGTGCTGTGGATTTGAATGGCCCCACCATTACCTCCGCTCTCATCAAAGATAATATCATCGGCGGATCAGCGGCCAATGCTGCTGGTGGCGCGTTCATGCTTGGACCGAACACACAGAACGTGAATCTGCTCGCCATCTATCTCAATTCCACCGCCGGAGTGTTCACCGTGGAGAATAACACGATCAAAAATATCGATCTGTCAACGAACAGCACAAGCGGGACCGGCGCATTTGCCGGAGTTACGTCAGCAGGCGCCGATACGGCGTATGTCACCGGCAACACGATCGGCAGCGGCACAGGAACGGGATCCATTCTGGTGACCAGTGCGAGCAATAACGGCGTGCGGGGGATCTACGGATTCAGCGGAAGTCTGACATTCTCGAACAACATTGTTGGCTCCATCACAGTAACGAATACCACGACGAGTCTTCGCACATTCATCTATGCCATCAGCGTCGGCACGACAACCGAACTGGCGACCATCTCCGGGAATTCCATCGGTAGTTCAGTGACGCCCAACAGCATCAACCAAAGCAATCCGATCACCGTTGCAGCGTTCGTTCCGGTTGTAGGAGTGCAATACAATCCTAACGGACAGTTCTCCATTATCAATAATACTGTTTCAAATCTTACCAACAATTATGCCGGTACATTCCAGTATGGACAGGTCATCGGTATCATTCTAGAAAGCAGTTTTTCGTCGGGAACGATCTCGGGAAATTCCATACGATTGCTGAGTACGACGAGCCAAAATCCGAATACCGGAGCGCTTTCCTCGGTGATCGGCATCAGCAACGAAGGGGTGGGGGATAGTCTCATCATATCCAATAACTCGGTCGATTCGCTTATGAACACCGCCGCGTCCGCGTCGGTGCATGTCGTTGGCATCTTCACGACCGCCAATACGGCGGTGCAGAATACGGTGGAACGGAACCGTGTCTATAATCTGTACCTTGCTTCGTCCGATCTCACTTCATCACTCACCGGCATCCATGTCTATTCCGGTTCTGCCGTCTATAAGAATAACATGGTGAATATCGGCAACAATATTTCCGCCGCCTATGTTCTGACTGGTATGCTCGACGCAGCAACGGACAACAACAGTTTCTACTTCAATACGCTCCGCATCGGAGGAAGCGGTGTTGGCACCACCGCCACGAATACCTATGCGTTCCGCAGAACGGCGGCAGGGACCGATACGCTAAAGAATAATATCTTCCTCAACGCCCGTTCAAACGGCAGTACCGGGGGAAAACATTACGCGATCCATCTCAGTTCCGTCACAAGCCTCACTTCCAATTATAATGATCTCTATGTCAGTGGCGCCGGCGGAGTGCTCGGATTCTATTCCAGCGATCGTACGACACTGGCGCTCTGGAAATCAGGTACGGGAAAAGATGCCAATTCCGTGAACACAGCGGTGACATTCGTCTCGTCCGACAATCTCCATTTGGACGGCGCTTCCATCGGCGATATGAATCTGGTTGGAACACACGTTGGAGCCATCACGAATGATATCGATGACGATCCACGGCATGCCACACTCCCGTATTTGGGAGCGGACGAAGCATCCACGCCGCTTCCGGTGGAACTCGTCTCATTCACTGTCTCGGCGAATCGATTGAGCGCCGAATTGAAATGGAAGACAGCGACAGAAGTGAATAACTTGGGTTTTGAGGTGGAGCGGGGCGTGGGAAGTAACCGTCGTCTTGAAGGAGACGGTCACTTCGCATGGACGAAAGTTAGTTTTGTTGAAGGAAACGGAACCACCAACGCTCCGAAAGAATATTTATTTAGCGACAGAAATGTTGCTGCAGGAAAATATTCATACCGCTTAAAACAGATCGACCGTGACGGAAATATTTCTTACTCACAAGAGGTGGAAGTTACTGTCGGGAGTGTTCTAAAAGTTTTTGCATTGGAACAGAACTATCCGAATCCGTTTAATCCAAGCACAACAATTGGATTCACGCTGCAGGAATCGGGACTCACCACACTGAAGATCTATGATGTCATCGGACGTGAAGTGGCGACGCTGGTGAATGAACATCTCGAAGCGGGAGTGTATCATCAAAAAACATTTGATGGGTCGAAACTTTCTTCAGGAATCTACTTTGCCCGATTGCAAAAAAGCGATAAAGTGCAGTTGAAAAAATTATCACTACTAAAATAAGTAAGCGAAGTATATAAACCCCGGTGTCTTATACCGAGGATGCTTTTTAAAATATATTTTAGACCTAGTCACACTGCCGTTGAGTCTTATGACCAACGGCAGTGTGACTTTCACCCTTGCAAATGGCTCGTGAAAGCCATATAATGACTTCCAAGTAATGAAGACTTTTCGCTTCTCAATATCCTTTGTGCGTCTGCCGTCATGGCCAAACTTCACTTGTTGTTCACGTTACTGATCCAAGTAATTATTGCACCTGCCGTTCACGGACAAAACGGATATCATTTCGAACAATTGACAACGAGGAACGGACTTTCCTCTAACACGGTCAATACCGTTTTTCAGGATTCCAAAGGATTTCTTTGGTTTGGCACCGAGACCGGTTTGAATCGGTACGACGGCTATCGATTTAAAATCTTCCAAAACAACCGGAATGATTCCAATAGTCTTTCGAACAATTATATTTGGTCCATCTGTGAGGATTCCCAGGGGTATCTCTGGATAGGGACAGATGGAGGGGGATTAAACAGATTTGATCCCCGTACCGAATCGTTTCTCCGGTTTCAAAACAATATCAATGACAGCACCTCGCTCAGTACCGATATTGTCCAAACGGTGTATCAGGATGGTAAAGGAAATATTTGGGTCGGCACGTGGGACGGCGGTCTGAACCTGCTGCGGAAGGATGGAAAATCGTTCATCCGCTTTATGCACGATCCGAAGAATTCAACTTCGCTCTCTGATAATAAAATTCACTTTATCAAAGAAGATTCTGATGGGAATCTGTGGATTGGTACGGATGGCGGAGGACTAAATCGATTTGATCCTTCAACGTTGTCATTTATTTCGTTTAAACACGATCCGAAAAATCCGTCATCGCTCAGTTTTGATATGGTGACGGATATGGTTGAAGATGCAGAAGGGAATCTCTGGCTGACGACCTACGGCGAAGGGCTTAACCTGTTTGACAAGAAAAAAGGAAAATTCACTTCTTATAAATTACAAGGAAATGGTGTACTGCCATCGTCTAATGTCTTTTGGAAAATCATGCAAGACAGGAATGGATTGTTGTGGATTACGACACAAACAGAAGGATTGGTGATCTTTAACCCCTCGACGAAAACATTTACCTGGTTGAAAGAGAATAAAAATGCGCGCGGTGGGTTGCCGGCAAATATTTTGCAGGATGTGTTTGAAGACCGTTCTGGAGTTCTCTGGATCACCACGGTTGGGAAGGGAGTGGTAAAGTCAGACCGGAATACTCCGAAGTTCATTTCCGTGCAAAATAACCCTGAGGATGCAAACTCCATCCCGTCTGGTTTTATCTATTCTTTATGTGAAGATATCAACGGCGATATTCTTATTGGCACCATCGAATCCGGTGTCATACGTTTGGACAAGCATTTTCGAGTGAAAAAACGGTATCCAGTACATACGCCGAAAGGCCTCGCCGGCGGATATGCCAGATCAATTTTTCGGGACAGTGACAATAACGTGTGGGTCGGGACATATTACGGTCAACTCAACAAATTAGTCCGGGAGAGCGATATATTTCTTCATTTCAATCTTGATGCCCGGAAAGAAAATCCGATGCGGAATTATGTCCGCTCAATTTTTGAAACAGCTGATGGGAAATTATGGTTCGGTTCCCACGGCAGTGGCGGAATATCTGTTTTCAATAAGAACGGAACTTGGAAATATTTTACTCCTTCGGAAACTACGCAACTGTCGCTCAGCGGGTATGATATCCTTTCCATCCGCGAAGACCGGCGAGGCTATGTATGGGCAGGCACTCAAAGTTATGGATTGAACAGAATAAACAGAACAACAGGTGAAGTGAAAAAATACTTTCACGATCCGAAAAATCTCCGGTCGATACCGGACAATTCCATTCCCGAACTCTTTGTCGATTCGCGCGGGAATTTATGGATTGGCACAGCCTCTTCCGGATTGGCCCGATACGATTATGCAACGGACTCATTCGACATCTATACGACGGAAGAAGGACTTTCCGGCAATTCCATCTGCGGCATTCTGGAAGACGATCGCGGAAATCTCTGGATCAGCACGATGAATGCCATTACCCGGTTCAATCCGGAATCGAAGAGATACGATAACTTCAATTACTACGACGGCATCCGTTCCGAAGAGCTCATTTTTTCTTCCCGATATAAGACTGCTGACGGCAGGTTGCTGTTTGGGGGTACGGACGGAATTACGGTTTTTCACCCAGACAGTATCCAAGACCGCACCAACGATCCGGAAATCGTTTTCACCTCCTTTAAAATCTTCAACAAGGAAGTGCGACTTCCAATGAATATTGCTTACCTGGATACCATCCGTCTGAATTATGCCGATAACTTCTTTTCGTTTGAATTTGCCTCGCTGGAATATACCATGCCGGAGCGGACTGAATATTCATACATTCTGGAAGGTGTAGATAACACATGGATTGACGCCGGAAGAGTTTCGTTTGCAAATTATACCCATGTCGATCCAGGCAATTACCTATTTAAAGTCCGCAGAACAAACGGCAGCACAACCGCCAGTATTGCAGTCATTATTGATCCCCCCTTTTGGATGACGTCATGGTTCAAAGGCATGCTTTTAGTTCTCTTCCTTTCGGTGGGACCGGTCATCTATTTCCGGCGTGTAAGCCAATTAAAACGTGAGACGAAAAGGCAGGAAGAATTTTCCAAACAGTTGCTCAATTCGCAAGAAGATGAGCGGAAAAGAATTGCATCGGAATTGCATGATAGCATCGGTCAAAACCTTTTGTTCATTAAAAATTCTGCAGTGTTAGGGACGAATAAAAACGATATGAAGCGCTATGCGGATATTCGCGAGACGGCGGCATCATCGATAGAAGAAGTTCGAAGAATTGCATTTAATCTTTTCCCCTACCAATTAGACCAGCTCGGTTTGACAAAAGCAATCGAATCCGTCGTGCGGACAATAAATGAATCTTCGGCAATTCAACTTCACAGCGATATCCAAAATATCGACGGACTCTTTAACAAAGAACAGGAATCGAGCATTTTCAGAATTGTACAGGAGTGCTTAAATAATGTCATTAAACACTCCGGAGCAGATACAGGAATAGTTCAGCTGCGCGCAAATAATGAATCAGTACTGGTTACCGTAGGAGATAACGGACGCGGATTTGATATTGATCTCATACATCAAGAATCGAAAGGATTCGGCTTGAAAAATATCCAAAATCGAGTTATGCTTCTTCGGGGAACCATTACCTATGCGGTAACGGAAGAATATAAAACATTGATAACAATTATTTTGCCGATAAAGAAGTGAGTAAAAAAATAAAAATACTCATAGCGGATGACCATCCATTGATGCGCAAAGGGATTCGTGCAGTGCTTGAGGATGAACCGGAAATTGAACGGCTTGTTGAAGCGGAAAACGGCGAAGCAGCATTCGACAAGCTGAACAAGGAGGTATTTGATATTGCTCTTGTTGATATTGAAATGCCGAAAATGGGTGGCATTGGTCTGCTGCAAAAGGTGATGAAAGAAAAAATTAAAACAAAAATTGTTTTTCTTACCATGCACAAAGACAAAGATGTTTTTGATCAGGCAATGAATGCAGGGGCAAGCGGATATCTTTTAAAAGAAAATGCTGTAGACGACATCGTAGAATGTCTTCACGCAGTACAACAAGGCGGTTATTTTATTAGTCCTGCCATATCCGGCTATTTAGTGCAGCGGCTGCAAAAACAGGCAGAGCCGCTTTCGACGATTCCGTATGTTGATCAATTGACGAATGCAGAACGTGCTATTCTTAAACATATTGCCGAGGAAAAAACCTCGCAGCAAATTGCAGACGAGCTTTTTATCAGTCCCAAAACAGTTGAAAATCACCGCAACAACATCTCCAAAAAGCTGCATCTCAGCGGCACGCATAGTCTGCTGAAATTTGCCCTGTCGAATAAAGACCTCCTGAAGTAATTATTTATATAAAAAAATAATCGTCATTCCCGCACGTTTTTAGCGGGAATCTATAAAATGGATGCCCGATAGAAGCATTCGGGCATGACGTGATATTTATTTTCCCTTGCCGACCTTCTAGGTGCTTTCACCTATATAATTGAGTACCCCCATCTATTTAAGAATCCCGTCCAGCATTGCATTTTGCAGTAAAAATGACACTCCTCCTTGTAGACGATAACGATAAGTTCAGACAGATTATGAAAGATTTTTACTCACCGTACTTTGATGAAGTAGTTGAATGTACCGATGGAGTAGAAGCAGTTGATCGATTTTCAGTGGTTCATCCGGACTGGATAGTGATGGATATTAAAATGAAATCGATGGACGGCATCGAAGCAACGCAGAGGATTATATCCGGAGAAGAGAATGCAAAGATTATTCTTGTTTCTCAATTTGGCGATGAAGGAACAGCGTCGGCCGCCGCGGCAAGCGGAGCGATTGCGTTCGTAAAAAAGGATAATCTGGAAAATGTAATTGAGATAATCCGACATACAGCGAAATAATTGGCGAAAAAAAATAATGAAATAGAAATTGGAAATAAAACAAATACAACAACAACGATAGTGAGGTTTGTAATGAAGAACATTTTCTTTCTGTTTCTCTTGTTTATATCGACTGTAGTAAATATATCGCTCAGTCAAACGTGGAGTGCGCAAGCCAGCGGGACGAGTTTCGATCTTCGCGCAGTCCACTTTGTCAATTCCTCAATAGGAACAGCAGTGGGATATTCAGGCACAATCCGTCGGACTACGGATGGAGGAGTGACATGGTCTACACAAACGAGTGGTACATTAACGGATTTTCTGGGAGTTCATTTTATCGATGTGAACACCGGATGGGTGGTCGGTGGAAGTGGAAAGATTTTTTCAACGACCGATGGGGGAGCGACATGGTCATCGCAAACCAGTGGATTGTCAACGACTATTGAAGATGTGTTCTTTACCGATGCGAGTAATGGCTATGCAGTAGGTCGGGACGGAAAGTTTTTAAAAACAACGGATGGTGGTTCGACATGGTCTATTACAACGTTTAACACAGGCGAATGGTTTCAGTGTATTTCGTTTAGCGATGCTAATCACGGATTTGCTGCCGGATTTTATGGAAGGGTTCTACGTATTGTAAATGGAGTTGCAAGCCTGGCAAGGTCATCCTTTTCAAATCCACACATGTATGGTGTTGCCGCTATTGATCCGAGCACAGCATTCATTTGCGGCGCATCGGGTACAATTCAAAAAACTACCGATGGAGGAACGACGTGGATTAGTCAAACAAGTGGCACAACAAGTACGCTGTTTGAAATAATGTTTGTCGATGCAAATAACGGAATAGCGGTCGGTTCTTCGGGGAAAATAATAGCAACAACTAATGGAGGTGCAAATTGGTCAACACAAACCAGCGGAGTAGCAGTAGATCTATGGGGCGTTTGGTGTCCCGATGGTAGTACAGGTATTGTGGCCGGCAACGGAGGGACAATTCTTCGTTCAACCAATATAAGTCTTCCGGTTGAACTCACTTCATTTACTGCATCGGCAGAACAAAACAATATTGAGTTGAAATGGAACACTGCAACGGAGGTGAATAATTTTGGATTTGAAGTAGAACGCCGCGTAAAAGATGACGGTCATCTCCGATGGTTTAAAGCAGGATTTGTCGAAGGAAACGGAACAATCAACACTCCGAAAGAATATTCCTTCTCCGATTCCAAGGTTAATGCCGGAACATATTTCTACCGATTAAAACAGCTTGATCGTGACGGAAAGTTTTCATATTCGCAAGAAGTTGAAGCAACCATTACAAGCATACCAAAAGAATTTGTGCTCGCACAGAACTATCCCAATCCATTCAATCCTTCTACAGTAATCAGTTATCAATTACCAATGACCAATCATATTACTTTGAAAGTGTATGATGCAATTGGAAGGGAAGTAGCAACATTAGTGAATGAAGTGAAAGAAGCGGGAAGTTATTCCGCACATTTCGATGGATCAAGGCTTTCCAGTGGAATATATTTCGCCCGCCTTGGATCAAACGGAAAACAGGCTTTGATGAAGATGGCATTGATGAAATAATAAATTGCTCTTAGCAAAACAATAATCTTTGGAGTGCATTATGAAAAGTACTACCAGGTTTCTATTGCTGATGTATCTGCTGAATGGATCGATAGATCCGTTACTCGCTCAATGGTCACAAACTAACGGGCTTTCCGGAAGGAAGGTAAATGAAATTATTACATTCGGCGCAAATCTTTTTGCTGGAACCGATGGCGGTGTTTTTCGTTCCACCGATAACGGAGCAAACTGGATTCAAGTGAATACCGGTTTGACTGACACGACAATCGTTGCTCTTGCGGTTTTAGATACTATTATTTTTGCCGGAGATGCGGCCAGCGGTGTCTTCCGTTCTAACGACAATGGCACAAACTGGAGTGAGGTTAATAGCGGTTTAACGGATACATTTATTTCAGATCTCCTTGTTGTTGGCAGCACACTGTTTGCCGGAACCGGTGACGGCGGAAAAATGTTCCGGTCCCAAAATTACGGTACAACCTGGGCACAAATAACGAACGGTCTTTCGTTTTACGATGGCACAGTTCTCGTCTCCTCTGCCGGTAATATTTATTTGGCAGATGATGAATGCGTTATTTTTCTTTCCACGAATAATGGCTCAAACTGGACTCAGATCAGTACCGGCATAACCGGTACCTTTATCTCAAAACTTATTATTTCCGGTGCGAATTTCTTTGCTGGGTCAAACCGCGGCGTCTTTCTGTCCACCAACAATGGTTCAAGTTGGACTCAAGTCTCATCCGGTTTAACAGATACAACAATCAATGATCTTGTTGCTTCCGGCACAGATCTTTTTGCTGCGACTAACGGAGGAGTCTTTCATTCCTCCAATAACGGCGCCAGCTGGACCGATGTGAGTACCGGTTTAACGGATCTTTCGGTCAGATCCCTTCTTGTTTCTGGTACAGAACTCTTAGCGGGAACAGAGATCGGTGGTATTTTTCGTGAATCGCTTTCGGCGCTGCCTGTTGAACTTGTTTCGTTTACGGTATCATCCACGTTGTTGAATGCAGAGTTGAAATGGAAAACAGCTACGGAAGTAAATAATTATGGATTTGTAGTTGAAAAAAGAACCACCCCTGTTTCCCCTCTTTTGCAAGGAGGGGACGTAAGTGGTGGTTGGAGCAAAGCGGGTTTTGTTGAAGGAAACGGAACAATCAACACACCGAAAAATTATTCCTTCTTTGATAAATATCTTTCTACAGGGAAATATTCGTATCGATTAAAACAAATTGACCGCGACGGAAAATTTGTATACTCACAAGAAGTAGAAGTAACAATCAGCGAACCACCGAAAGAATTTGTGCTGATGCAAAACTATCCAAATCCATTTAATCCTTCTACGGTGATTAGTTATCAGATACCGGCGAACAGTCATGTGTCACTGAAAGTGTACGATGCGCTTGGAAGAGAAGCAGCGTTATTGGTGAATGAAGTGAAAGAAGCGGGAAGTTATTCCGCAACATTTGAGGCGTCGAAATTTTCCAGCGGGATGTATTTCTACACACTCACAGCAGGAAGTTTTACTGCTACGAAAAAACAATTATTGATGAAATAAGTTTGTCTATGATCTAAAAAAATTAAAGGTGAACTATGAAAATATTTTCTCTTGTTGGTCTCATGGCAATTTTTATGTGGGGAAATCTCTCTGCACAGACAACGGTAGCTGCCGTTACTCCCGCAAAGAATGCGCTGAACGTTTCGGCAGCAACGACAATTCAAGCGACTTTCAGTGCTGCAATGCTGGCAAGCTCGTTTAACGACACCGCATCGTTTATCGTCAGCGGAATGACCAGCGGAAGGCATCGCGGAACAATCGTTCTTTCTAGCGGCAACACGGTAGCCACATTCACCACCACGGTTGCATTTGCAACAGGGGAAATTGTCACTGTGGATCTAACGAGCAACTTAATGAATGCAGGCAGTGCCGCAATAACGCCGTTGGTCTATACGTTTACCGTTAAGACAAATCCTGGATCCGGGACGTTTGCGGCGAGCGTAGAATATCCTGTTGGACTTGGCGCCGAAGACGTCTTCATTAGCGATCTTGACGGCGATGGAGACGGTGACCTTGTTGTCGCCATTCGTGATGATTCTGATGTCGATTCCATTTCCGTATTGAAAAATAATGGCGATGGAACGTTTGCTGCAAGAGTAGTGTATGCAACGGGAAACAACGAGCCCGGCTCACTGTTCGTTAACGATCTTGATGGCGATGGTGATGGTGACATTGTCGTGACGAATCACGGTACCGCCCTTGTTTTCCCCAGCGTTTCAATTTTAGAGAACAATGGAGACGGGACATTTGCTGCGAACGTTGATTATGGGACTGGAGAAAGGCCTACGTCAGTGTTCATGAGCGATATCGACGGCGACGGCGATGGAGACATTGTTGTTGCGAATGAATTAGACAACGACATTTCTATCTTAAAAAACAATGGAAACGGGACGTTTGCAACGAAAGTGGATTATGCTGCAGGAGTAAGTCCCATTAAAATTTTCATGAGCGATGTCGACGGCGATGGTGATGGAGACATTGCTGTTACGAATAAATTAGACGATGACGTTTCCATCTTGATGAACAATGGAGACGGGACGTTTTCAGCGAAAGTGGATTATGCGACGGGAGATAATCCCATTTCAGTTTTCATCTACGATCTGGACGGTGACCTCGATGGTGACATAGCCGTTGAATGCACCGATTCTGTTTCCATCTTAGAGAACAATGGAGACGGGACGTTTGCATCGAAAGTCAATTATGCAACCGGCGGGGCTTATGGTTTCTTTATCAACGATGTGGATGGTGATGGAGACGGCGACATTGCTGCTGTGAATGACGGTACCAACACTGTTTCCATCTTGAAAAACCATGGGGATGGAACGTTTGCCGTAAAAGCAAATTATATCATTGGTGGATCTCTTAATTTATATTTTGGGATGTACATCAGCGATGTGGACGGCGACGACATTGCCGATATTGTCATTGTCAATAGTGTATCAAATGCGGTTTTCATACTTAAAGGACTACCAGGACCCTCAGTAACAACGGAGAATTCTGCAAACTTCGCCGTTAATTCCGCAACGGCGAACGGCACTGTGAACGCCAACAATGCCAGCACGACAGTTCGGTTCTTGTACGGGATTGTTTCCGGGATTTACACCGACAGTGTTACTGCAGCACAGAGCCCGGTCAGCGGATTGACGAACACTCCCGTTTCTGCAGTGTTATCCGGATTGGATTCGAACACGACATATTATTTTCTTGTTGCAGCAAGTAATACGGATGGTTATGTGCGGGGGGGTGAATTGAGTTTTACAACCACTGGCGGTCCACCTTCAGCAACAACTAATGCCGCTTCAAACATCGGACTTGTAACAGCAACGGTAAACGGTTCTGTGAACGCCGATGACATCAGCACGACAGTTCGTTTTGTGTACGGAAATGTCTCCGGTGTATATACGGACAGCGTTACAGCAACACCGAGTCCGGTAAACGGAACGACGGATACACCTGTTTCCGCTTCACTTTCGGGATTATCTCCGAACACAACATATTTTTTCCGTGTTGCGGCCAGTAATGCGGGTGGCTATGTGCGTGGAGGGGAATCGAATTTTACCACAACAAGCAGCGCTGTTCCTACTGCAACAACCAATGCCGCTTCAAATATCGGTGTGGCAACAGCAAGAGCAAATGGCACGGTGAACGCCGGTAACGCAAGCACGACAGTCCGATTTTTGTATGGAACAATTTCCGGCGTATACGCGGACAGTGTTACGGCGACGCAAAGTCCTGTAAGCGGGACGGTAAACACGTCGGTGACCGGTTCGCTTTCGCCATTAGATTCAAATACAACATATTATTTTATTGTTGCGGCAAGTAATGGAAACGGTTATGTGCGGGGAACCGAACTCAGTTTTACAACAGACAGCATTGGATCGTCCGGTTATGCGCTTCACTTCGACGGAACTGATTATGTTGCTGCAAACCTTGTTACAACGGTGACGAATAATCTGACGATGGAGGGATGGGTGAAGTGGGATGGAGGAAACGCAGTGAACCAATTGCTTATCTATAATGGTAATAGTGGTAATAATGGCTATGGAATTGTCTTGAATCCTTTTACCCTGCCCGACAGCAATCTTGGAATTCTCTGCGGAGGAGTAGCCTATTTGACCACGTCAACAACATTCACGATTGGTGTTTGGCATCATGTTGCCGCCGTTCGATCAGCTGGAATATGGAAATTGTACCTTGATGGTGTTCAATTGACCCTGACGAATACCGGTACTGTCCCCAACACGCCCGCAACAACGGGCACGAACATGGGGCAAAACTCCTTTGCAGGTACACTTGATGAAATCCGCGTCTGGAATGTTGCACGAACGGAATCCGAAATTCAAACAACAATGAATCAATCGTTGAATGGAGCCGAGACAGGCTTGGTTGCCTATTGGAGTGTTGAGGAAGGTACCGGTCCAACAACGGCAGATATTACTGTGAATGGAAACGATGGGACGATCAATGGAGCGACATGGGTTTCTTCTATAACAGCACTTCCTGCTGGTCCATCTGCAACAACCAGTAACGCTTCAAATATTGGTGTTGGAACTGCAAGAGCAAATGGAATTGTATACGCCAATAACGCGAGTACAACAGTCCGGTTTGTGTATGGAACAATTTCCGGCACATACACGGACAGCGTTACAGCAACGCAAAGTCCGGTAACTGGAACAACGAACACATCGGTTTCTAAATCGTTATCGGGATTATCAGCTAACACAATGTATTTTTTCCGTGTTGTGGCAAGCAATACAAACGGCTATGTGCGGGGAAATGAACTGAGTTTTACAACGAACAATACCGGATCATCGTCCGGTTATGCGCTTCAATTTGATGGAGTGGATGATTATGTCGAGATAGGAAATGCATCAGCATTTAGTGTCGGATCCGCGGTAACATATGAAGCGTGGATCAATCCCAGCAGCACACAATTAGGTTGGATACTTAATAAATGGGTAGACTTTATCGAAGATAAGCAATTACTGTATTCAGGAAATCGAGTATTCT
>Ga0265292_1001355_pt1 | contig 21908 bp, 17 predicted proteins | sample Munlanlewell296A_FD_189080 | JGI IMG/M metagenome (GOLD analysis project Ga0265292, IMG submission 189080) | Leachate microbial communities from a municipal landfill in Southern Ontario, Canada - Leachate well 296A | ecosystem: Engineered > Solid waste > Landfill > Unclassified | place: Canada... | reverse complement strand
TGGCTCTCCTGGAGCGGCGCCATGGCCACCTCGTCTCTGTGCGCCCTGGGACTCGGCCTTTTCCTCATCGAACTCCTCCAGCCCTCCGGCGCCTACTTCAGCGCAAGCCCCGCGGAAGCGGCGCTCATCGGGGCCGCGGTCGTCGCCCTCGCGGCGGCCTCCCACTTCGCGCGCGTCCATGTGTCCGCGCGGGCGCTCGGCCGCCTCACGTTTGTCAAGGTTGTCCTCATCGTCGTCCTCGCGGGGGTCGGCCTTCTGTCCCTGCCCGCCTCCGGTCCGATCCCGGGGACGGAGGCCCCAGGCTCCCTGGGCGTCGTGCTGGGCGCGGGAATCTTCTTCATCGCCTTCCAGGGCTTCGAGGTCATCGCCCAGCTCTCGGACCAGGCGAAGCGGCCCGAGCGGACGGTCCCACGCGGCATGTTCCTCGCCCTGGCCATCGCCCTCGGCGTGTACGGCCTCTTCTTCGTCTCCGTCCTCGGCAACGTCCCAATCAGGTACACGACGGACTGGCCGAACTGCACCGCATGCCTCGGGGCGTCGGAGGACGTGTTCTTCGCGGGCATCGCGAACTTCGTCCTCGGCCAGCCCTTTGTCCGCGTGGCGTTCCTGGTCCTCGGGATCGTCTCCCTGTACGGGGCCCTCAACGCCAGCCTGACCTCCGCCATCCGTACGTCCTTCAGCATGGCGCGGGACGGGCTCCTCCCCCCGCTCCTCGGGAATGTCGGAGCCCGGCAGGTGCCGCCGGCGGCCCTGCTGATCACCGCGGGCGGCGCGGCGGTCCTCCTGGTCCTGAGCCTCGAGACGATCGCGATCCTCGCCGGCCTGGCCTTCCTCGGTCTCATCGCCTTCGTGCAGACCTCCGTCGTCGCGCTGAGGCGCCAGGAGCGGCGAAGCCATCCGGGCTTCCGCATGCCCCTGGTCCCCGCCCTCCCGGTCTTCGCAATCGCCTTGGACCTGGCGGTGGGCGCGGTCCTCTGGAACTATCCCACCACGGGTGGCCCGACGGTGCCATTGCCCCCAGGCGACGTGGCGACCTACGTGGGCGCGCTGTGGCTCGCCCTCGGGCTCATCTATCATTACTTCGCCGGAGGCCGCGAGGCCGTCCGCAGGACGCACGTCGCGCCCCACGCGGACGTGGCCTCGATCCTGACCACCCAAGAGGACCAGGTGGAGCTCGAGCGGTACCGCGTCTTCCTCCCGCTGCGGGAGTTCGAGGACACGGAGCTCGTAGAGTTCGGGGCGCGGGTGGCGAGGGCCCGCAACGGAGAGTTGAGCCTCCTGAACGTGGTGGAGATCCCGCGCAACCTGCCGCCCAAGGCCATCCGCTTCCGCTACGTGGACGACCGCATCCGCGGGCTGCAAAAGCTCACAAAGGTCGGGACCCAGCTCGGCGTGGACACGCGCCCGGTCGTCAAGATCGGGTACAAGGTGTACGAGATCATCTTGGACACGATCAAGGAGGAGGCGGTGAACCTCCTCGTCATGGGCTGGCGGGGCGCTCGGATCGAGGGGGACCGTCGGATCCTGGGGAGCAACATCGACTACCTCATCGAGAACGCCCCGTGCGATGTGGTCGTCTTCAAGACCCAGGGCCTGCAGAGGCCGCTGAAGAAGATCGTCCTCCTGACGTCCCCCATCTGGACCATCCAGGCCGTCGGGGACCTTGCCCTCATCCTCGCCGAGGACGACCGGGCGGAGATTCAGATCGTGAGCTTCGTCCGCGATCCGGCAGAGGTGGAGCGGCTGAAGCAGGACGCGTCCGCGTTCCTGGAGCGCTGCCACGCCCTCGACCTGCCGGTGGATCACAAGATCCTCTACTCCACCCAGTGGGAGTCCGCCGCCCTCCAGGAGAGCGCAGAGGCTTCCCTGCTGGTGATCCGCGCCACCTCGCCGGGCGGCCTGCGGAAGTTCTCCCTCAGCCCGGTGGAGGACCGCATCGTCAAGCTGGCCAAGTGCCCGGTGCTCATCCTGCGGAAGGGCGTGGCCTAGGCCCCGGGGGCTCGCGTCTTCGGGCGGATGCCCGCCCCGCCGAACAGATCCTGGATTTTGAACACGAGGGCGGACTTGATCTCCTTCATCCGTTCGGGCTGGTCCGTGTACGCGAAGAGCTGATACAGGATCGCGTCCGCCTCGACATCCTTGCCGAAGACCTCGGGCGCGCGGTCCTTCACGATGCCCTCCGTCTCCGAAGCTGCCTTCACGAGGAGGTCTTGGACCCGTTGGTGGGCCACCTCGAACCCGACGGCCACCTCGACAAAGATCGCGTAGGGCCTCGACCGGCTGAAGTTGACCACGGGCATCCGCAGCAGGCGGGTGTTCGGGATTTGGACGAGCTCCCCCCGGAGGGTCCGCACCTGGGTCAGCGTGAGTCTCATCGAGACGACGTCGCACACGAGGTCGTCCCCGATCTTCACCCGGTTCCCTACGTCGAAGGGATCCGCGCGCATGAGCGTCACCCCGGCGAGGGCGTTCTGTGCGGGCTCGAAGGCGATGACTCCCGCCATGACCACGAGGCTGACAAAGGCGGCAGCGAAGACGATGAGGCCGGACTCCGAGAGGATGAGGGCCAGAAAGATGAAGAGCAAGATGATTGCGCCGAAGATCCAGACGCCGTATCGAGCGATGCCCTTGAACTCGTCGATGACCCGCGCGCTGAACTTCGTCGTGCGGTGCTTCAGGTCCTCGAAGATGGAGTCGACGAAGCGGTCCGCGATGGCGATGACCGCCAGTCCGATGACCACCTCGAGGATGACGATGGGTTCAATGACGGGCAGCGCGCCGATGTTGCTCGTGATGTACGCCTGATCCTCGGGCGGGAGCGCCTGGATGCCCCCGAGGAACGCGACGACTAGGGCGACGATGTAGATCACGTACTTCAGGACGATCTCCGTGAAGGCCAGGGCCGTGGCGGGCGCGATGCGTTTCGGTTTCGCCTTCAGCTCGCCCCGCAGGTAGGCCGCGAAGCGGTGCAGGGCCCGCACGACGATGGCGGCCGCGAACATCACGAAGACGAAGAAGAAGATCGACGGGACGCGCCGCACGAAGGCGACGAGGACGTCGTGGAGGGCCTGAGACCGCGTCTGGGCGATGGCCAGCACGCCGATTGCCATGAAGGCGATCCAGACGCCCTCGAGGACATGCCGCACGAAGTCCAGGGTTTCGCGGTCGAGCCAGGCGCTCTCGACCGTCTTCAGATACTCGAAGTAGCGGGAGATGAAGGCGAGGATCCACATCATCGCCCCCACGAGGACGACAATCAGCACGATGATCGGGAGGAATCCCAGGACCGTCGAGAGAACATCCCCTTCGACCTGGAAGGGGAGCGGCAGGGTCGCCAGCTCCACGCCGCAGGCACCTGACGACCCGCTTATAAGGTTTGGCGGGTGCGTTTGAAATAACCCTCGCGGGCACGGCGCGGCGGCGGGTTTAAGTGGCGCCGGTCTTTCCATGGGACGGGGGAGTTCGTCCCTGGAGAACCGGTCTCCGCTCCCGTGGCCTGGGTTCATCACGACGTGGCGTGCCGCCCTCGTCGTCACCGTGATCCTGGTCTTCGCCGGCCTCGCGGTCACCGTGCAGAGCCACGCGGACACGCATCTCGTCCTCGCCGCGACCACTGACGTTCGTGATTCGGGTCTGCTCGATTATCTCGGCCCGCTCTTCCAGATTGACACGGGCATCCAAGTCCGCTATGTGGCCGTCGGCACCGGACAGGCCTTGGACATCGCGCGACGCGGAGACGCCGACATGGTCCTGACCCACGCGCCTTCCCTCGAGCTCCCCTTCATGGCCGAGGGGCATGGGCTCTGTCGGAGCCCGTTGATGTACAACCGTTTCCTGATCGTCGGCCCAGCCTCGGACCCCGGACACATCCGTGGCCTCACGAACGCCACAGAAGCGTTCCGCCGGATCTGGCAGACGAACTCGACCTTCTATTCCCGGGGGGACGAGTCGGGGACGAACGTGAAGGAGCTCCAGATTTGGGCGCGCGTGGGCTACACGCCGTCTCCGCAGAACGACTCCTGGTACAATGAAACCGGCCAGGGGATGGCCGCGACCCTGACCATTGCATCCGAGAAGGCCGGCTACACCCTGACGGACGAGGCGACGTTCTACACCCTCGCGTCCGCACTCCCCCTCGACCTCTTGGTTTCCGGAGATCCCTTCCTCGCGAACCACTACCATGTGATTGTCGTGAACCCTGCCGTCCATCCCACGGTGAACGAGGACGCGGCCCTGTCCTTCGCGCATTGGCTCGTGTCGGAGCGCGGTCAAGGACTCATCGGAGACTACGAGGTCGCGGGGCACCAGCTGTACACACCGGAAGGGCAGGACAGGTGCTGACATGATCGACTGGTCCGCCGTCGCCCAGATCGTCGCCCTCACGCTCCTCGTGGCGGGGACGTCCACCCTGATCGGCGCCGTCCTCGGCGTGCCCGCGGGCGCCTTCGTTGCCTTGAAGAAGTTCCGAGGCCGCAACTTCGTGCGCACACTGGCCTTCACCTTCTACGGCTTCCCACCCGTCCTCGCGGGACTCCTCGTGTACCTGGTCCTCTCCCGCTCCGGGCCCTTGGGCTTCCTGGGCTGGCTCTTCACGCCGATCGGGATGATCGTGGCTCAGTCCCTCCTCGTCGTGCCCATCGTCATGGGCGTGACGATCTCCGCGGTCATGGCGGTCGAGAAGCGCCTGCACGACACGGCCCTGACCCTCGGGGCCGACGAGAGGCAGTGGCGGGCCACGGCGATTCATGAGGCCCGCATCGGCGTGCTCACGGCGGTCATGGTGGGCTTCGGGCGAGCGGTGTCCGAGGTCGGCGCCGTGCTCATCGTGGGAGGCAACATCGCCGGCCAGACCCGGGTCCTGACGACCGTGATCGTCCTCGAGACTTCCGCGGCCCACTACCTCGAGGCGACGATTTTCGGCGTCATCCTGTTCATCCTCGCCTTCGCAATTTTCGCGGTCCTGCAGCGCCTGCAGCGGGAGGGAGCCGTGTGACGATTTCCCTCGCCCTGCGCGGCGTGCAAAAGCGCTATGCCGGGAAGGAAGTCCTCCGCGGGGTCGACGCGGAGATCCCGGCGGGCGAGATCTTCGGCGTCGTGGGCCCGAGCGGCGTGGGCAAGACCACCGTCCTCCGGCTCCTCGACCTCCTGGAGACGCCGGATGCGGGAGAGATTCACTATCGCGGCCGAGCGGTTCGTCGGGGAAGCCTGGAGTCCTTGGAGCAGAGGCGCCGGATGGCGATGATCATGCAGAACCCGACGACCTTCCGCGCCACGGTCTTCGAGAACGTGGCCTACGGGCTGTGGCTGCGGGGCGTGTCCGAGGAGGACATCCGTGGGCGCGCCTTCGCGGCCCTCGATTTCGTGGGTCTCCTGGAGCGGGCGCAGGAGCCCGCCGCGCAGTTGAGCGGCGGCGAGCAGCAGCGCGTCGCCTTCGCCCGGGCCGCGGTCCTCCGTCCGGAGGTCCTCTTCTTGGATGAGTTCACTTCGAACCTGGACCCCGCGAACGTGCGCCTCCTGGAGGAGGCGACGAAGCGGTACCGGAAGGAGACAGGGGCCACCGTGGTCATCGTCACTCACAACCTGTTCCAAGCGAAGCGCCTGGCAGACCGGGTCGGCCTCTTGCTCGATGGGCGCTTCATCGAGGTCGCGCCCACGCATACGTTCTTCGAGAACCCGTCCCGCCCGGAAACCCGGGCGTTCCTCAGCGGCGAGATGGCCTACTGAGGCTCAGACGAGGGTGACGTCAATCGCCTCGACGCTGCTCACGCCGGGAATCTGGCCGAGGGCCGCCTCGAGCTTCTCCGCCTGGCCGGATACGTCCTGCACGACTGCGAGGGCGAGGATCGCCTTCAGGCCGAAGGCCACGTCCTTCTCCTGCATCTCGCGGAGGGCGTCACCCAGCGCCATCCGGATGCCTTCCTTGATGGGTCCGAGGTCCGACGATGCGTCCTCGGGCATGATGCGGTAGGTGACGGCGACGGATGCCATAGGGAGACCTCAGGGGCCCACGAAGGAGCACGTGGGGCAGTGGTAGGCGACGGACTGGTCGCGGCAGCGGGTGCAGCGGCCGATCTTGCCCTGGCCGCAGCTCGGGCACGCGAAGGTCGTCGTGCCCTTGCCCGAAAGGACCGCGCCACAGGAGGTGCAGCGGTTCTCCGAAGGACTCACGATTCGCAGGAAAGTGCGGGGTGTATAAAACGTTGTGGTCCACGGCCCGCGACGCTAGAATTATATGTATGCAAGGAAATATTATTGCGGTCTCCGGCGATGCCCTGCTACGGTGGTCAAGTTCCGACCGCCGCAAAGTTTAACTAGACCCGTCGTGTAGGCGTGAAATCGCATGTCGCCACCGCCAGCCCGAGGGCCCGTAGCTCAGCTAGGTAGGATGGCGCTCGAACCATCCCTAGAAAGAGCATCCGGCTTTTAACCTCTCTCCGTCGGGAGAGTGGAAAGAAACCGGGTGGTCCGGGGTTCGAACGGGTCCTGCGGCCCGCGCGGGGTCCCCGAAAGTCCCCGCGGGCCCGTACGGCTCGCGCGTGCGTGGCATGCCACGTCGAAAGAGGTCGCCCGCGGAGGAACCCCCTTGAGGTTCAATGTGCTGGAGCACCAGTTGGTACCAGAGCATCGCCTCGTCCCGGACGGTGAGGCGGAACGCGTCTTGAAGGCCTTGAAGATCACGAAGGACCAGCTCCCGAAGATCCACCGGAGCGACCCCGTGATCCAGCTCCTGGAACGGATCGAGGGCCCCATCGAGGAAGGTCGGATCGTCCGCGTCACGCGGATCAGCGGCACCGCCGGCGTATCGGAAGCCTACAGGTTGGTCATCGGGAGGTAAAGCATGCGAGAGTTGATTGACGCGTTCTTCCGGGAACGCTCTATTGTGAACCATCACATTTCGTCGTTCAATGACTTCCTCCCGACGATTGACAACCCCAACTCGAGGATGCAACGGATCGTGGACAACATCCGCTCCTCCCCCGAGGACGAGCGACGGGGCGTGTTCAAGCTCGACGAGGACCGGACGGAAGGGGACGTCATCGGGATCCGCATCGGGCGGAAGCGGGACGAGCGCGGGCGCGTCGACTTGGAGGCCAAGCCCACGATCACCCTCGGGCTGCCCATCGTCAAGGAGGCCAACGGGGCCACGCACCCCCTCACGCCCATGGAGGCCCGCTTGCGAAACCTGAACTACACTGCGCCCGTTTACCTGGACTTCACCGTCATCGAGAACGGGATCGAGCGGGAGCCCGAGCGGGTGCACATCGGCAACCTGCCGATCATGGTCAAGTCGAAGCGCTGCCTCCTCTACAAGGAGAACATGGAGACGGAGGGGGAGCTCACCCTCGACGAGTACAGCCGCAAGCTCATCGAGATGGGCGAGGACCCCTACGATCCCGGCGCCTACTTCATCATCGGCGGCACGGAGCGCGCCCTCATCTCCCTGGAGGACCTGGCCCCGAACCGCGTCCTCGTGGAGTTCAACGAGCGCTATGGCCGCAAGGTCGAGGTTGCCAAGGTCTTCTCCCAGAAGGAAGGGTACCGCGCCCTCACGCTCATGGAGAAGCGGAAGGACGGACAGCTCATCGTCAGCGTGCCGACGGCCTCGGGCCAGATCCCGCTGATCATCCTGATGAAGGCCTTGGGCATGGAGAAGGACGAGGACATCTACAACGCGATCGTCTCCGCGCCCGAGATGGCCAACATCGTCTACGCGAACATCGAGGAATGCCAGAACAAGAAGTCCTACCCGCCCAACGGGATCTTCACGAAGGACGACGCGATCAGCTACCTGGAGAAGAAGTTCGCCACGGGCCAGGCGAAGGAGTACCGGATCAAGAAGGTCGAGTCCATCCTGGACCGCTCCCTCCTGCCCCATCTTGGCGACGCCCGCGAGGACCGAATCAAGAAGGCCATCTTCCTCGGCCGAGTCGCGCGCACGATCCTCGAGCTCTCCCTGGGCAACCGCCGGGAGGACGACAAGGACCACTACGCGAACAAGCGCCTGAAGCTCGCGGGCGACCTGACGGAGGACCTCTTCCGCGTCGCCTTCGCCAACGTGATCAAGGACCTGAAGTACCAGCTCGAGCGATCCTACGCCCGACGGAGGGAACTGAAGATCTCCTCCGCGATCCGCCCGGACCTGCTCACCCAGCGCCTCCTGCACGCCCTCGCCACGGGCAACTGGGTCGGGGGCCGCGCGGGCGTGAGCCAGCTCCTCGACCGCACCTCCAACATGAGCGCCCTGAGCCACCTGCGCCGCGTCACGTCCCCGCTCACCCGGTCCCAGCCGCACTTCGAGGCGAGGGACCTGCACCCGACGCAGTGGGGGCGTCTCTGTCCAAACGAGACGCCGGAAGGCCAAAATTGCGGCCTTGTCAAAAATTGCGCCCTCGTCATCGACGTGTCCGAGGGCTTCCCCGAGGACGAGGTCAAGCTCCTCCTCGCGGACCTGGGCACGAAGCAGGTCAAGGGCCAGCAGACCCAGCTCACCCGCATCTACGTGAACGGGGACCTGGTCGGGCTTCATGAGGACCCGAAGATGCTCGTCGCGGAGATCCGCGAGCGGCGCCGCTCCGGGCTCCTGAGCCACGAAGTCAACGTGCACTACGACGAGAACATGGGCGAGATTATCATCAACTGCGACGAGGGCCGCATCCGACGCCCGCTCCTGGTCGTCAAGGACGGCCACCTCATTCTCACCCGCAAGCACATCGAGGACCTCAAGCTTGGCCGCCTCCGCTTCTCGGACCTCATCCGCAACGGCGTGGTCGAATGGGTCGATGCCGAGGAGGAAGAGGACACGTTCATCGCCGTCTACCCGTACGACGTGCCCGCGCGGTGCAAGGAGTGCAAGCACCCGCTCAGCCGCAAGGACGTCACGTGGCTCAACATGGGCACCCGGGACGAGGACGTCGAGCTGGAGTGCAAGCACTGCCACAAGTCCTTCACGGTCAAGCCCCAGGTCACGAAGGAGACGACCCACCTCGAGGTGGACCCGATGATCATCCTCGGCGTTGCGTCGGGCGTCGTCCCGTACCCGGAGCACAACTCGTCCCCGCGCGTCACGATGGGCTCGGGCATGGCGAAGCAGTCCCTCGGCCTCGGGTCGAGCAACTACCGCCTGCGGCCCGACACCCGCAGCCACCTGCTCCACTACCCGCAGAAGCCCCTCGTGCAGACGGACTCCATGAAGTACGTTTCCTTCAACGAGCGCCCGGCGGGCCAGAACTTCGTCGTCGCGGTCCTGTCCTTCCACGGGTACAACATGGAGGACGCGATCGTGATGAACAAGGCCTCCATCGAGCGGGGCCTCGGTCGCTCGTCCTTCATGCGCACGTACCGCGCGGAGGAGCGCCGGTATCCCGGCGGACAGGAGGACCACTTCGAGATCCCCTCGCCGGACGTGCGCGGGGCCCGCGCGGACCTGTCCTACGCGAACCTCACGCCGGACGACGGCCTGATTAGCCCGGAGGTCCTCGTCCAGGGCGGCGACGTGCTCATCGGCAAGACGAGCCCGCCCCGCTTCCTCGAGGAGGAGACAGATTTCCTGACGCCCCAGAAGCGGCGAGAGACGTCCGTCACGGTGCGCCACGGCGAGAGCGGCTGGGTCGACTCCGTCATGCTGACGGAGAGCGAGAACGGCTCCAAGCTCGCCAAGGTGAAGGTCCGCGACCTGCGGGTGCCCGAGCTGGGCGACAAGTTCGCGTCCCGCCACGGGCAGAAGGGCGTCATCGGGCTCATCGCGCCCCAGGAGGACATGCCCTTCACCGCCCAGGGCATCATCCCGGACCTGGTCATCAACCCCCACGCCATCCCGTCGCGGATGACCGTGGCCCACGTGCTCGAGCAGATCGGAGGCAAGGTCGGCTCCATGGAGGGCCGCTTCGTCGACGGCACGCCCTTCTCCGGCGAGAGGGAGGAGGCGCTGCGGAAGGCCCTCGAGGAGAACGGCTTCCGGTCCAATGGCAAAGAGATCCTGTACGACGGGAAGACGGGCCGGATGATCCCGGCGGAGATCTTCGTCGGCGTGATCTACTACCAGAAGCTCCACCACATGGTCTCCGGGAAACTGCACGTCCGATCCCGCGGCCCGGTGCAGATTCTGACCCGGCAGCCCACGGAAGGGCGCTCCCGCCAGGGCGGCCTGCGGTTCGGGGAGATGGAGCGCGACTGCCTCATCGGCCACGGCGCGGCCATGGTGATTAAGGACCGTCTCCTGGACGAGTCCGACGGGACGATCCAGTACGTGTGCGGCAACGTGGAGTGCGGCCATTTCGCGATCAAGGACCGCAAGGGGAACATGCGGTGCCCTGTCTGCGAGAACACCTCGAAGATCTACCCGGTGCAGACGTCCTACGCGTTCAAGTTGCTGCTGGACGAGCTCCTGTCCTTGGGCGTCGTCATGCGGCTCCAACTGGAGGACATGCGATGATGTCGATGCGAGGGGTCACGAAGAGGATCCAGGCGATCAAGTTCGCTCTCCTCAGCCCGGACGAAATGCGGCGGATGTCGGCCACGAAGATCATCACCGCCGACACCTACGACGACGACGGCTTCCCCATCGACATGGGCCTGATGGACTCCCATCTCGGCGTGATCGAGCCGGGCCTGCGCTGCAAGACCTGCGGCGGCAAGGTCGACGACTGCCCGGGCCACTTCGGGCACATCGACCTGGCGATGCCCGTGATTCACGTCGGGTATGTGAAGGACATCAAGAAGCTCCTCCAGGCCACCTGCCGCCGCTGCGGGCGCCTCCTGCTCACCCGCCAGCAGGCGATGGAGTACATGGCGGAGATGGAACAGGTCGAGGACCTCGGCGGGGACGTGACCGATATCGGCATGGTCTCGAAGGCGACGGCGAAGGAGGCGACGAAGCGCCAGCGCTGCCCCCACTGCGGCGAGGACCAGGGGAAAGTCACTTTGGACAAGCCCACCACGTTCCGCGAGGACGGCCACAAGCTCACCCCGAAGGAGGTGCGGGAGCGCCTCGAGCGCATCCCCAACGAAGACCTCCGGGTCCTCGGGATGAACCCCGAGGTCGCCCGGCCGGAATGGATGGTCCTGACGGCGCTGCTCGTGCCGCCCGTGACCGTGCGCCCGTCCATCACCCTGGAATCGGGAGACCGGTCCGAGGACGACCTGACCCACAAGCTCGTCGACGTGCTACGCATCAACCAGAGGCTCCGCGAGAACCGCGACGCCGGCGCGCCCCAACTAATCGTCGAAGACCTCTGGGAGCTGCTCCAGTACCACATCACCACGTACTTCGACAACCAGACCGCGGGGATCCCGCCCGCGCGACACCGCTCCGGTCGTCCGCTGAAGACGCTGGTCCAGCGGCTCAAGGGAAAGGAAGGCCGTTTCCGCTCGAACCTGTCCGGCAAGCGGGTGAACTTCAGCGCCCGCACGGTCATCTCCCCGGACCCCATCCTGTCCATCAACGAGGTCGGCGTGCCTGTCGAGGCGGCCCGCGAGCTCACGGTCCCCGTGCACGTCCAGGCCTACAACCAGGACATCGTGAAGCTGTGGGTCAAGCGAGGCCCCGCGCCCCTCGGCCCCCTCGGCGAGTATCTCGCCGGGGTGAATTACGTCATCCGCCCGGACGGGCGGCGCATCCGCGTCACGGACAAGAACGCGGAGGTCGTCGCCGAGGCCGTGGAGATCGGTTACGTCATCGAGAGGCAACTCGTGGACGGGGACATCGTGCTCTTCAACCGGCAGCCCTCGCTGCACCGCATGTCCATGATGGCCCATGAGGTCCGCGTGATGCCCCACAAGACCTTCCGCTTCAACCTCGCCGTGTGCCCGCCCTACAACGCGGACTTCGACGGGGACGAGATGAACCTGCACGTGCTGCAGAGCGAGGAGGCCCGCGCGGAGGCGCGCGTGCTCATGCGCGTCCAGGAGCACATCCTGAGCCCGCGCTTCGGCGGCCCCGTGATCGGCGGCATCCATGACCACATCACGGGCGGGTTCCTGCTCACCCACAAGGACTCCAAGTTCACCCGAGAGGAGGTCACCTTCATCCTGAGCAAGATCGACCTCCACGAGCTGCCCGAGCCCGAAATCAAGAAGGGCGGCAAGGAGTACTGGACGGGCAAGCAGCTCTTCTCCATGGTCCTGCCCAAGGACCTCAGCATGACCTTCAAGTCCTCCATCGCCCCGAAGGGCGACATCGGCCTGAAGGAGCTCAGGGAGGAGGACTCGCTCGTGGTCATCAAGGACGGCACGGTCGTCTCCGGGACGATCGACGAGAACGCGATCGGCGCCTTCAAGGGAAAGATCCTGGACAAGCTGGCCCGGGACTACGGCCCCGACGCCGCGCGGGAGTTCATCGACAAGGCCACGAAGATGTCCATCGGCGCGATCATGGTCCGCGGCTTCACCACGGGCATCGACGACGAGGACATCCCCGACGAGGCGAAGAAGGAGATTGCCGACGGGCTGAAGAACGCGATGGACAAGGTCGAGAAGCTCGTCGACTCCTACCGCCGGGGCGAGCTCGAGCAGATGCCCGGGCGGTCCCTGGAGGATACCCTCGAGGTCGAGGCGATGAAGATCCTCGGCCGCGCGCGAGACCAGGCCGGGCAGATCGCAGGGAAGCACCTCGGGATCGAGAACAGCGCGGTGATCATGGCCCGCTCCGGCGCCCGCGGCTCCATGCTGAACCTGTCCCAGATGGCGGGATGCATCGGACAGCAGGCCGTCCGGGGCGAGCGTCTGAGCCGGGGGTACTGGAACCGCACGCTGCCTCATTTCAAGAAGGGGGACCTCGGCGCCGAGGCGAAAGGCTTCGTCAAGTCGTCCTACAAGTCCGGGCTCCATCCAACGGAGTACTTCTTCCATGCGATGGGCGGGCGCGAAGGTCTCGTCGACACGGCCGTGCGCACGTCCCGGTCGGGCTACATGCAGCGCCGGCTGATCAACGCCCTCGAGGACCTCAAGGTCAAGGAGGACGGCACGGTTCGGAACACGGCGGACACGATCATCCAGTTCCGGTTCGGCGAAGACGGCGTGGACCCGTCCCGCAGCGTCCAGGGCAAGGCCGTGGACATCGACGACATCCTCCAGGAGGTCCTCGGCGAGGAGCCGTCCTGGAAGGAGCGCCTCCGGGAGCAGGAGATGGCCTCCTACGGCCTCACGGAGAAGGACATGTACGTCGAGATCTCCGAAGAGGAGGTCGAGGTGGAGGAAGACGAGCCTCCCTCGGAGGAATGAGCATGGCCCGCGCGACGACGATCCAGGCCCTCCGGAACCGAGGCATCTCGAAGAAGACCGCGGAGACCCTGGCGGACGCCGGGTTCACGCTGGAGACGCTCTCCAGGTCCAAGGTCGAGCGGCTCAAGAAGTTCCTCACGGTCAAGGAGGCCACGAAGGTCCTCAAGAAGGTCTCCGCCCCCGCGGCGGAGGAGAAGCCCGCTCCGAAGAAGGAAAAGGTGAAGCGGGCCGCGAAGCCGGCGAAGAGGGCCGCGGCAAAGGAGGCCGAGGCCGAACCGGAGGTCCCCCTCGAGGTCCCCGTGAAGGTCCCCAGCCTCACGGAGGGCGAGAAGGAGATCATGGAAGGGCTCAAGGAGGTCGGCCGGTTCCTGCCGCGGGCCGTGGTCGCCGACCTGGCGAAGAAGCTCCACGGACTCAAGCTGAGCAAGAGGCGCCTCCACGAGGTCCTCCAGCGGATCGCAGAAAAGTACGAGATCCACTCCATCGACGCGAACGAGTCCGCGGGCATCGTGTCCGCACAGTCGATTGGCGAACCCGGGACGCAAATGAGCCTCCCGTACGAGGAGGGCGTGATCGTGCGGGACGAGGGTCGCGTCCGCGTCGTCCCGATCGGTGAGCTCGTAGACCGCCTGATGCAGGACCATCCGGTCTCCCGGGAGGGCCCGACGGAGTGGTGCGACCTCCCACAGGGGACGGCGCTCGAGGTGCCGAGCCTCGCGGAGGACGGGAAGATCGTGTGGAAGCCCGTCCGCGCGGCGAGCCGCCATGCATGCCGCCACCCGCTCCTCCGGATCCGTTTCCGATCCGGCCGCGAGATCACCGCGACCGCGAACCATTCCTTCGTAACGCGGCGGGATGGAAGGATCGTCCCCGTCGCGGGGCGTGCTCTCCGTCCGGGAGACCGCCTCCCGGTCGTCCGACGCTGGTCCGTGCCGGCCCCGTCTCCGGACCTCGACCTCGGCGAGCTCCTCCCGCGGGAGCGGTACTGGTACGGGAGCGAGGTCGCGAAAGCGCGCCTCCTTGGCCGCGAGTGGCGGAGGGGATACGGGCGCGCGTTCACCGTCCCGGTCGGAGTCGACGCGCTCGCGCGCCAGCTGCAGGGACGCGGCGTCTTCGACGTCGAGGATGGCTTCGTGTACCCTTCCCAGAACCACAGCCGAGCGAGGTTCCCGGAAAGACTTCCCCTCGATGCATCCGTCGGATGGCTTCTCGGAGCATACCTCTCCGAGGGCTGGGCGACCCGATACTACGTGAACATCTCGAACACGAACGAGCCGTTCCTGCGGAGGACGCGGTCCGTCGCCGACCGATTCGGGATTCGGTACGCGGAGTTCGACAACGACCGCGGCTTCTCTCGGGGCCACGACGTCCACCTGCGATCCGTCGTCCTCTCGGAACTGCTCCGGGCTACCTGCGGGGAAGGCTCGGACCGGAAGCGCGTCCCGGACTTCGTCTTCGGAGCGGGCGACGCATGTGTCTCGGCCCTCCTCCGGGCGTATTTCGAAGGAGACGGGAATGTCTCCGTGGACCGCGGCGCGATCCGTGCGAGTTCGAACTCGAAGGAGCTCCTCGCGGGGATTGCACTCCTCCTGGCTCGGTTCGGGATTCCGTCGGCCAAGGGCCGGCAGGGACACCAGCACACCCTCTCGATCGCGGGCCGCTACGCGCCGGTGTTCCGGGAGGCGATTGGATTCGAGTCGGACCGGAAGCGGGAGCAGCTGGATCGCCTCTGCGCCCGCTCGGGCGGACGCTATACGTATGACGCCCTCGACATGGTGAGCGGGTTCGGGACGATTCTCCGGGACCTCGCGAAGACGCTCCGGATGCCGACCCGGTACGTGAACAACTTCACCCGCCGTCAGCGGATCGGACGCGCGACCCTCGCGCGGTATGCGGCGCGGTTCGAGGCCGGCGCGCGGGAGCTCGGGATCGACGTCGAGGACCGATTGGCCCGACTTCGGGCCCTCGCGGACGAGGACGTCCTCTGGGACGGAATCGTCGAGATTACGGAAGTACCGACTCCCGATAAGCCGGTGTACGACCTGTCCGTCCCCGGGCTCGAGACGTTCACGACCGCGGAAGGGGTCGTGACGCACAACACGATGCGGACGTTCCACTACGCCGGCGTCGCGGAGATGAACGTCACCCTCGGCCTGCCCCGGCTCATCGAGATCGTGGACGCCCGACGGGTGCCCTCGACCCCGATCATGGAGATCTACATCAAGTCCAGCCACAACGAGCTGGAGAAGATGAAGAAGATCGCCACGGAGATCGAGATGACCTCCCTCGAGGACGTCGCGAACATCGAGACGGACCTCGTCGGCATGAGGGTCCTCGCCTATCCGGACGACCACCGCATGAAATCCCGCGGGGTGACGTGGTCCGAGCTCGAGGAGAAGCTCAAGAAGCTCGGGGAAGCCCAGGAGGTCAAGCGGCAGGTCGGGAACAACGAGAAGAAGGTGAAGGCCGTCGTCGTCGAGGCGGGGGAGCCCTCGTTCAAGAAGCTCCAGCGCATCATCGAGCAGCTGCGCACCACGCGCATCAAGGGCATCGACGGGATCCGCCGGGCGATCATCCGCAAGCGCGGGAACGAGTACGTGATCTACACGGAGGGCTCGAACCTATCCAAGATCCTCGAGCTGCCCTACGTGGACGCCACCCGGACGAGCACGAACTCCATCCAGGAGATTTACGAGGTCTTGGGCATCGAGGCGGCCCGCAACGCGATTGTGAACGAGGCCAACAGCACCCTGCAGGAGCAGGGCCTCACCGTGGACATCCGCCATATCATGCTCGTCTCGGACATGATGACGAACGACGGGGACGTCAAGGCGATCGGCAGGCACGGCATCTCCGGCCGCAAGTCCTCCGTCTTGGCCCGCGCCGCCTTCGAGATCACGGCCCACCACCTCCTGCGCGCGGCGATCACGGGCGAGGTGGACTACCTGAACGGCGTGGCGGAGAACGTCATCGTCGGCCAGCCGGTCACCCTGGGCACGGGCGCGGTGAACCTCGTGTACAAGCCGCCCGCGAACCTCCCTAAGCCGACCGCTTCGCCCAAGTCGCTCTCGCCGCCGGCCTCCGTGCCGGAGCCCGTCGATGAGCCTAGGGCAGAAGCTCCGGAGGCGAAAGCGTGATTGACGTGCCGCGCGCGCTCCGTCTTGCGACGGACACGGGCCAGGTCCGCTTCGGCCTGCGCGAGGTGAAGAAGGCCCTCAAAACGAAGGCCGCGAAGCTCGTCGTCGTCGCGTCGAACTGTCCGATAGAGGCCCGGTCCTCCCTGAGCGAGGGGCGTGTGTACGAGTTCCCGGGGACGAACGTGGAACTCGGGGCCGCGTGCGGCGTGCCCTTTTCCGTGGCCGCCATGGCGGTCCTGAGTCCCGGGGAGTCCAACATCCTCAGCGTCTAGGTGCGTCATGGCCGAGGTCACCTTCGACGAGAAGACGATCAGGTACGTGGCCCTCTTCCAGGATCTGACGCGCACCACGGTCGTGGACTGCGTCGACGCGGAGGACCGCCTCATCTTCGTCGTCAAGGAGGGCGACATCGGCAAGGCGATCGGCAAGAAGGGCGAGAACGTCGCCAAGCTCAAGCGCCTCATGAACAAGGACATCCACATCGTCGAGTACGCGGACGACCCGGAGAAGTTCGTGGCCAACGTCTTCCGGAATTACGACGTGAAGGGCGTACAGATCGAGCAGCGCGGGGACGTGACCCATGCGACGGTCACCGTGGACGCCTCGAAGAAGGGGCGGGCCATCGGGAAGGAGGGCCGCAACCTCCGCGTGTCGCGGGACCTCATCGCCCGCCATCACCCGATCCAGAGCGTCAGCGTCGCGTGATTCTCCCGGATGGAGATCCGGTCGCTTTTTGGCTCCCTCTTGGAGCCAAACCTTACATATCACGTCAGTCTCGACGCGCCCACAATTCCATTCATCTTCCAGCCCGCCAGGGGTCGCCGCATCCCGATGGCCGCCTCGAAACCTCTCTCGGGGACGAGCGAGCTCTCCCTCGCCGACCGCATCTTGTCCATCGTGTCGAAGCGGGGGTATGTGGGCATCACCCGGGACGAGCCCGTGAGAAAGGTCGTGATCGCCTACGACGAGCTGATGGCGGCCCTCGACGAACTGCGGTCCTGCAGCCTAACCCGCGTCCACTAGCCCACGCCGGACTCCTTCCGCGTGCTCTACACCGACTAGCTGGCGGCGGCCCAAGCGACGGAACGGTTATTATCACGGACGAAGATGGACCGGGACGCCTGCGGTAGCAGGTGAAGGGACCCCCATCCCATGTCCGCCTCTCCGGAGGCGGGCTCTTCGTCTACGGAGCCCGCTCTCCCGTTGGCCTTCGACCCTGAGGATCGCGAGGTCCTCCGATTGGCGGGCACGTCGGCCTCGGACGGTGCGCGCGCCTGGCGGCTCAACGGCCGAGCGCACCGCCTTTCCCTCGTGCAAGGCTTCGACCGCCTTCTCAGCTGGCCTTCCCTGAGGGGCGTGACCCGATACGAGCACCAGGAGCGGGCGGCCCTGCGCGTCTTGCGGGAGATGCGGGGTCGGGCGATCCTCGCGGACGAGGTCGGTCTCGGGAAGACCGTGGAGGCGGGCCTGGTCTTGAAGGAGTACGCGATCCGCGGTCTCGTCGGACGGGCCCTGATCCTGACGCCGCCGGGGCTCAGGACGCAGTGGCGCGAGGAGATGCAGGAGAAGTTCTCGCTGCCCTTCGAGGTACTACGCTCGGTCCAGGATTGGGAGCGGCATCCGTTCCTCATCGCCTCCTTGGACACGGCGAAGCGGGAGCCTCATGGATCCGCCGCCCGGGGCACCGCATGGGACCTCGTCGTCGTGGACGAGGCCCACCATCTGAAGAACCGCGAGAGCCGCAACTGGCGCTTCGTGGCGGGCCTCCACAAGAAGTACATGCTCCTCCTGACCGCGACGCCGATCCAGAACGACATGGACGAGCTCTTCAACCTCGTGAGCCTCCTGAAGCCGGGCCAGCTCCACACGTATGAGGAGTTCCAGACGCGGTACGTCGGGAGCCCGGACGGCCGCATGCCTGCCCGGGTCACCGAGCTGCGGAGTCGCCTGAGGGACGTGATGGTCCGCAACCGCCGGGGGATCTCCTTCACCCTGCCGCCCCGCCGCGTCCATTCCCTCCCGGTCCGACTCTCCCCGGAGGAACGCCGCCTCTACGACGACGTCACGGACTTCGTCCGGGACGCGTGGGGCATGTCCATCGGACGCCTCCCGCTCACTGCGAAGCTCATCCTCATCGTGCTCCAGCGGGAGATCGGGAGCAGCACCTTCGCTACGGCCCGGACGCTCGCGAAGATGCAGGACAGCCCGATGTTCGGCCCCGACGAGCGGGAACGCCTGGCGGACCTCGCCCGGCAAGCGATGGCCATCCAGGATAACGTAAAGGCCTCCCGCCTCCGTGACTTCCTGCGTTCCTCGGACGAGAAGGCCCTCGTCTTCACCCAGTATCTTCGGACCCTCGAGTACCTGAAGCGCGTCCTCGAGGCGGACGGGATCACGGTGGCCGTGTACCATGGCAGTCTTGCGCCCGCCGCGAAGGATGAGGCCGTGCGGGCCTTCCGAGGGGACCGTCGCGTCTTCCTGAGCACGGAGGCGGGCGGCGAGGGGCGCAACCTGCAGTTCGCCCACACGCTCGTGAACTACGACCTCCCGTGGAATCCCCTCCGAATCGAGCAGCGGATCGGGCGGGTGCACCGCCTCGGACAGGAACGGGAGGTCCACGTGGTCAACCTGTGGGCCGAGGACACGGTCGAGCAGTATCTGATCGAACTCCTGGACCGGAAGATCCACATGTTCGAGCTCGTCGTCGGCGAGCTCGACCTGATCTTGGGGGACCTCGAGGGCAGAAAGTCCTTCGAGGAGCTCCTGATGGACATCTGGACCCTCAAGGAGGCCGAGGCCCGCCGCGCGGCCATGCAGAGGCTCGGCGCCGCCCTCGTGCGGGCCCGCACCCAGTATGACGCCGTGAAGGAGTGGAACGACGAGGTCTTGCGGCCCGTGAGTGAGGAGGCCCCCGCGTGAGCGAGGCGGAGCCGCTCCGCGCTTTCGTCGCGGAGGCCCTCGCCGATGCGGGAGCCGAGGTCACGGGCCACGGCGGCGTCCTCTGGGTCCGCTCTCCTGAATCCTTGCGCCAGGCCCTCGAGATCCCTGAGACGCTGGCCCTCGTGTTCGAATCCGAGCGCGTGGGCGAATTCGGTGCAGAGCTCATCGCGCCGGGCAGCTATCTCCTCGAGCGGATCCTGCAGCTCGCGATGCGGCGCGGCCGCTGGGATCGGGGAAAGGCCCAACCCGAGTCGGACCGTTGGATTTCGGAGGCCCTCGCGGGAGCGGGCTTTCCCGCCACCGAGGGCGTCTCGGTCGGAGAGACGAAGGACGGCGTACTCTTCGTCTTCACCTTTCGTGTGGCTCTCACTTCAGACGAGAAGCGCGAGACCTTCCATGCCATCGTCGTCCCTGCGGCGTCAGAAGCGGGATGGGAGATTCCTGCGGATCTCGCCGAGGCCCCCCTGTCTCCCTTCCCTCCGCCCGGCCTCTCCCCCGGCTTGGAGTCCGCCTACGAGGTCGCGGCGCGTACGCTGCAGGAGGCCACGCGGGACTTCGTCGAGACATTCCGGGGGAACGGCCTCATCGCTCTGGAAGAAGAGGTGCATCGGATCTTCGGGTACTTCGACGGGACCGTGCGCGAGGTCCGCGCCGCCGCCCCGTCGGGCGCGGAGGAGGTCGTCCGCGCGATCGAGGCGGAGCGAGACCGCCGACTCACGGAGGCCCTGGAGCGGTTCGAGCCCCATGCCACTGCCTCTCTGTGCAGCGTGAGGACGGTCGTCGCACCGACGACGGCCGCGCGCGTTCGCATGGAGGGGGAACTGGCCCGTGAGGTCGACGTCGTCGTGGATCCCTTCACCCGGTCCGTGCGAGGCCCATCGTGCGACCGGTGTGGGCAGCCGGCGGGACCACGATTCGTTCTTCCTTCGAGAGAAATCCTTTGCACGGGCTGCGCCGCTACGGGAGCCGAGTCCGCTCCACTTCGAGCCCGTCCGCGGTCGGATACTCCTCGACCACGTAGGAGGGCCGCTCCAGCCGGGGCGCGATCTCCTCCAGGATCCACGGGGCGATTTCGATTCGCTTCCTCGCGGCGTCGAGGCCCATGAACTCCTGAGGCACGCGAAACTTCCTCGCGATCTCCCGCATGAGACTGTCGAGGCCCTCACCCTCGATGATGCCCTTCACGAGGGTCCCGTCCTCGGTGATCACGTCCCACGGACGCGCGACGTTCTCCGCCCGTCGCTTGATCCTCGTCCGGAGCTGCCACGCGTCCTTGTAACCGCTCGTGCAGTAATGGACGGTAATCCCCCACGGACGTTCGAGGAGGCGCAGGGCCACTTGGTCCGCACCCTTCACCCCGTAGGAGAGCTCGTGCTTGATCTCGTACCCGCGGACCTTCATCCGCGCGAAGTTCGCGTCGGAGTACTCCATCTCGTTCAGGTTGACGAAACTCAGGCCTTCGGACTCCGCCCATTCGACGAGCTTCACGAGGTCCTCCTCTCGTTCCGGGATCAACGGGACCTCGACGCCTACGGTCATCCCCAGGGACTTCGCGAGACGTACGGCGTCCACGAAGCCGCTCGTCTCCGCGCGGGCCCACAGGCCCGGAGGCACATGGAAGCGGAGCTCGTCTAGGCCTGCTTCGGCGAGCTTGCGGATCTTGTCGGGATCCGTGGACATCGTGTAGAGGTGGGTGTGGAACTCGGGGCCGAACTCTCCTTTGAGCAGGCGGATGTAGTGGCAGGTGCGGTCGACCGCCTCGAGCGGGTCCCCGCCCGTGATCCCCGCGCCCTTCGCGCGGATCGCGCGAGCCTCCTCGAGGACGTCCGCGTCTTCCTCGACGCGCTTCTCATCGGCGTAGATGACGTCCTTGTACATCTTCTCGTCGGACACGGGGCAATAGAAACAGTGGAAGGAACAGAGGCCCGTGACGAAGAGGACCATCTTCGCGCCCTCGGTGCATTGGGCGCAGCCCACGGGGAGCTGGCCTTTGATCAGGGAACCGCAGGGGCGCTGGGCGAGGGACACGCAGCTCGTCCAGACGACGTGAGGTGATAAAGGTTGCTGGAGCGGGGAAGGACGGCCGTGGAGGGGATTGCGCACTTCAGACCGGCTCCATACCTCTAAGTAGAGGTATGTCCCGCCGAGGCGATCGAGCGTTCCACCAGGGCCCGCTTCCGGGCGAACTCCTGCTCCGCCTTGCGGTGGTAGGCCGCCATCCTCCGCAGGGCTTCCTGTTTCACCCGCTCGGACTCGATCCGGCCGATGTACTCCTCCTTCCGCACCGAGCGTCCACCTTCGCGCTCGTAGTGCCAGAAGTAGAGATACCGCCGCCCGTCAAAGTCCCGGATCCGCGCCCCGCAGCCGATCTCCACGTTCATACCCCTAAGTAGAGGTATGTTGAGGATGGTCTTCCACCTTCCGGTGAGATAGGCGAAAGTGCTCCCTCACACGGGCCGCTTGCACGTCGCGCACACGAGGCGGCAGTCTTTCTTGCATTCGAGACAGACGCCGTGGAGGAACTCCTCCCGCACGGGGGTGTGGTGACAGTCGCTGACGACGTTGACGAGTCGCCCGCAATAGTCGCAGAGGTGCTGCACGGGCTTCTTGCTC
>Ga0265292_1001354_pt1 | contig 21910 bp, 18 predicted proteins | sample Munlanlewell296A_FD_189080 | JGI IMG/M metagenome (GOLD analysis project Ga0265292, IMG submission 189080) | Leachate microbial communities from a municipal landfill in Southern Ontario, Canada - Leachate well 296A | ecosystem: Engineered > Solid waste > Landfill > Unclassified | place: Canada... | reverse complement strand
CGTGGTACAATCATTTCGGACTCCTTTCCTTTGGGCCTGTAACCTCCATTGTTTCAGAAAGTTACATCCTAAAGAGAAGGGGTCTGTTTTTCAAATTTTCAACGTAAAATGGAAACTACACCCATTAAAAATCGGAATTACTGGCTATTTCGTGCGATTGCCCTGGGCTATCAGGGCGTCGGCTGGACTCTGGTCAACGGCTCCATATTGGTGTCGATAAAAATGGAGACTATCTGGAAAGTCCTTTGGCTAGATTGGGAGTAATTTTAGGATGGAGCTGTTGAAATGAAATGGTTTGAAAAGTGTTGTGCTCGATTGCTGATCAAAAAACATTTCCGGCTAATGATAAAATTCTTTGAGTTTCTTCGATTTGATCGAGGATTTGCTCCGGGTTTCTTGAAGGGTAATTTTTATGTCCCGTTTTTCGAGAAGTCCCAGAGAGATTTCAATATCCTCTTTTGCCTCATCCGGCGTCATGACACCCACCACCACCATATCCTGTGTCCGAATGGTATTCCACACAAAGGTCAGTCCCTGAAGCGGGCGAATCTGTCCGGCCGCCATCGGCTTGATAGCCAGGACCGGTTTATCCGCCTGCTGGATTAACCGGGCCACCCAATCCACTTCCACCGTCATTAGAAAACCGGCGGTATTGAATATGGAAACATATGTTTCCACATCCAAACCCGATTCGTCCGCGTAGACGATAGTTTCAGGCATATGGGTGCTCAACCCAGGGATCATGCCCCGACTCCGGATCATTTGGCACAACGGTTCCATTTTCCGAATTTTACGAATACACCGATCCACCAGGGCATCGGTGGTTTGCTGGTGAGGCATGCAAATTGAAGCCCCCATTTCCACTTCCTTGTCCAGGATCGCGGCCAATGCTTTTTTATCAAATCCTTTGGTGAGAGTTTCCGGACCTATAGGTATGGAAGGAGTCGAAATGATTATCATTTTCTTTCCCGTCCGGTCCTGGGCTTCCTGGATTGCCTCCAGGAATTTCGGATATTGGATCTGACCCATGATCGTATCCACACCGTAGTCCAAAAATACTTCGAGGATATCCGCGATTTTTTTCCGTTCGGCAATGTGTTCCTTGATGAATTTATCCTTGGCCGCAGTGCAATGGCTCCAGCCTAGAAACCAATTGCTTCCGATGATCATTCGAGAGACGGATAGTCCACCTATTTTGGTACGGGCAAAAGCTGACATCGTTAAAACCCTTCTTATATCATTATACAGACCTTTTCACGTTAAACCCAACCTTTTCGCTTTTTCTCTGAATATTACCTTCCGCAAAAACAGGCTTCGATTAGTGCGCCGCACTTGGGCAACTGGGGGCATTATCCCCTGCTGGAAAGCCCCTGGCCGAACGAGGCATCACGTCCTGCATTCCGCATCAAGGCCGAAAGCACCTGCCGGGCAAATTTCCGCAGTCGGCGTTTACTTATGAATCCGCAACCGGCACCTACCGTTGTCCGGCCGGAAAGACGCTGTCGGCCTTCAAACATGCCGCCGACGGCACGCGATGCTATCGGGCCGAACCGGGGGTTTGTGCGGCCTGTCCGCTTCGCCCGCAATGCACGGACAGCCACGCGGGCCGACAGGTCACCCGGCACACCGGACAGGAATGGATCGATCATGCAGACGGAGTCTTGCGGCGGGAGCAACGACGACATCTGCTGGGTCGCCGGGCCATCCGTGCCGAGGGTTCCTTTGCCTCGAAACGATCCCCTGAGCGGCCTCGATCAGCGAACTCTGAAAAAAAACTTTGTATTGGGCAACACGCCCATTAGCTTTAAGCCACCGACACTGCTCTGCGAAGGGAGTCTGACGGAATCCCCAGGGGGAAGAGGCAAACTCAAGGTCGGGCATACGATGGTCCTCCACAAACAAATACGCCTGCAATTTCAACATAAATCATTAGAGACTATTTTATCATTGCTGGTTTGCATACAATCCATCCACTCTGTCTAACTGTCAACAAAGATAATCTATATGATAGCCTGCGGATTGTCAAGGGAAAATCGGCCTTCAGTATAAATTGGATTATAATTTATTATCTTATATCTTACTGCTATACAATAACTTATATACATAAAGGTTTTATTATCTATATTCCTATGGATAATTTCCTTGCATTCGCAGTACACTAGTATTACAATATGCATAAATCAATATCGTAAATGGATAGACAGTATATCTGCCGTTTATGGGTTCACCTTTTAGCGCGGATTTGGAGAATGGTACATGTTGGGTCTGCATCTGGATTTGAAATGGTCGATGTACCGGAAGAAATATTTTACGGAAATTGTCAGTCGTGCATCGATCTTGGGATTTGATACCATTTTGTTGGAATTTGAAAACAAGATCCAGATCGATTGGCTTAGGCAGGCGATTCACCCGGACGCATGGTCGACCAAGGATTTGACATGGTTTCTTCGTCTGTGCCGTGCACATCGAATAACGGTGATTCCTAAGGTTCCCCTTCTGGGGCACTTGGCGTGGGTTTTGCAGTGGCCATGGTGGGCACATCTGCGGGAAAATAACGATGTCAGTGAGATATGTCCACACCATCCGGAAACCGCGACTTTCACCCGAAAGCTTCTCGGAGAGGTTCTTTCACTTTTCCCTGATGCCCCGGCCATCCATTTAGGTGGAGATGAGACGGAATCACTGGGGAGTTGCCCGCGATGCCAAGCAACCGGAAAAACAAAGGCCCGGATATATACGGATCATTACTTGCCTTTAATTCAACAGGTCGAACATTCGGGCAGGCAAGCCATGATGTATGGGGATATGCTTTTAACCTACCCCGAAGCTTTGGAAAAAATTCCAAAATCCGTTATCGTCTGCGATTGGGATTATTGGTCCGGGGGGCAGGATGGCCGGTGGGTCTGGGGGCTTGGGCATATTCGAACGAGCAAGGAACTGGATAAGTTACCGCAACCTTTGGCGTGGTACCGAAAGTACCTTGTTGGACCGAAGGGGCGATTGAAAGAATTTCCCTATGCGACTTTTTTGAAAGAAAAGGGGTTTCCAGTGGTCCTGCTGCCGACGGCGCGGTGCGGCGGCGATAATTACTGTGCCCCCATGACCCTTTACCATGTCCAAAATGCGATGGCGGCGGCCCGCCACGTTCTTGGGCATCAGTTAGACGGGATTATCATTACCTCTTGGGCCACCCGGTTCAACCATTTACAGACCAACTGGCCTTCCATCGCGGCGACGGCCTGGACTTTCCGTGAGCCGGAAATAACCGCCAAGGAAGTCAGTCGAAGATTTTCGGCCGAATTTTTCGGTCTGAAGTGTGACGCATTTTTTGAGATACTGGACGCCTTTAAAACCCTTTTGCCGGACCTTCACGCCAAGGCGGCTCGGCCCACGTATCCGAATATCCTTCACAAATACATCGAGTATCTTTATCGAGATCCTGCTTCCGCAGCGTGCCGCCAAGTGGAGCAGGACTATCCAGCGGTGAAAAAATCTTTTCACGAGGGATTCAGGAAATTGGCTGAGTTGGAGAACCGTGTTCGAAGGAACCGCTCGATGTTTCGGCACTGGGTGCTTGCAGGAAAGACGCTGGTTCACAAGGTTGAGGTTCTTCCCGATTTGATGAGACTCTCACAGAAAAAATCGATGTCGCGGGGTCGGCGAGAAAAGATGCTACGGGAAATTGACGAACTGGTGCAGGAATACAAACAAGTTTTTGGCCCGACCATGCCGGGAACTTCCCTGGATATGGAAATTCGCCTTCGCTTTCAGGAGGAAAGGGAATTGATCCATGGCGGGGCAAACGACCGGATCGTCCGCGATTTTATTCATACCGGGCGCGTTATCCAAATAAAACGCGATCCCTCCCTCCCATAGGAGACGTCATGTTAATCGCCAAAGAGGGTAAAAGCACCGCCGCCATTGTTATTGACCGTAAGGCGCCTTTGCCGGTGAAGTTCGCGGCGACGGAATTGCGAAAGTATCTGCGTAGAATATCCGGTGCGGTTCTTCCTTTAACGACGGTCTTGTCTGAACCAAGAGGAAGGACCATTTCCATCCGGACAGCCCGCATTCCCGCGGCAAAATCCGAAGACGCAGAGGCCTTCACCCTTGCGATCACTGAGGGCCAAATCCGGTTGGTGGGGAATAACCCTCGAAGCACGGTGTTTGCGGTCTATAGCTTCCTGGAGGATTACCTGGGATGCCGATGGCTGGCGCCTGGAACTGATGGTGAGGAAATTCCACGATTTCCCACCATCGATCTGCCGCCTCAGAGCAAAATGTACAAACCCGATCTGAAATTTCGGGGCTTTATGATCGGCCACCGGGAAATGACCGGGAAGGACATCGAGGATTGGATCGACTGGATGGCCAAAAACAAGCTGAATTATTGCAATACCCTGTCCTGGCACTGGGACGCGATGGGAATCGCTGTGCAAACGAAACTGATCTCGGAAATCAAGAAACGGGACCTGATTTGGGATTTCGGACACTGCAGTTTTCATTACTTTATCAGCGCCCATTACCGGAAGGGCTCACAAAGAGCAAATATGCGGGAATGGTTTCATCGACATCCGGAACAGTCCGCCTTGAAGAACGGGCTGCGGTTACCGCCGGAGAGCGAAGGTCAACTCTGTCTCAGCAATCCTAAGGTTTTTGCCACCCTCGTCAAGAACATTAAAGGATTCATTAAGAATCATCCACAAGTCGATATTATCACCTTTATGCCCAACGATGCCGTTGGGAAGTGGTGCGAGTGCGGCTCATGCCGGAAGTTGAATGCACGAATCCCATCGCCCTGTGGATATTCGGAGCATATTAATCATCTTCCCAGGCCGTCCTTCTCGACGGTTTACTATAGGGTTTCCAATAAATTGGCCCGGGAGATTTACCGTGCTTTCCCGGAAAAGCGAATTCGTGTCCGCTCGTATACCGATTGTACGGATAAACCCGATGGAGTTAAGCTGTATAAGAATGTCATTCAAAACACCGATTTCTTCTGGCGGGATTACGGTTCGATTCTGTCCGACGGTGACCGTGAACAGAACAACTACTTCGTGGCGACCCTTCGCAAATGGCTGAAGGACCAGGGGCCGGACCGGAGTCAGATTTCCGAGTATTACATGGGCATGTACGGAAACGCGACTTTGCCTTGGCATCTGCGGTATCTACTGGCGAAGGACATTCCTTATCTCGTCCACCTTGGAGCGGGGGGGCTGACCACGCAAGCGGAGATTCACCAAGTCGGAACATACGGGCTAAACTTTTATCTTTTCGCCAAACTTGCCTGGAACTGTGGAAATGACACGGAGAGACTCTTTGATGATTACTGCAATCAGTACTATGGAGCGGCCGGCCCTGCGATGCGGCAGTATTATTTGATGCTGGAAAAAGCAATGAAACAGGCAAAAGGCTACTTGTCGCCCTCGGGGCTGGAATCGTTCCTGAAGCGGTTTCCCGATATGAAGTTGATTGATCGGTGCCGGGGATATTTGAAGCGGGCACTTCGATCCGCAGAGGATGCGCGGTATTCTACCCGGGTTCAATCGAGCCTGACAAGCTTGGAGTACGCAGGTCTGTTCCGGGAAGGAATCGACTGCCGGCAGCGGGGGGAACAGGCTCTTGAGCATCGGCGATATACACAGGCGGAGCAGTTTTTCGCACGGGGTGTAACGGTGGGAGATCAATTGCTCGCTCTGACGCTGGCGGTTAAGGGCAAACGGGTTATCCAGGTGGATGGTAAATACCCCTGGAACACGGTTTCCCTGTGGTTCCTGGATGCTTGCAGGAAGGGATTATACCTGTCAAGACTGAGATACAATCCTACGCTTATCCTTTAGGCTCGCAAGGCCGCCTGGATGTGGGGGTCTTTGTCCAGCCCGCGGTCGATGACTTCGCAGACGGCTTGGATATAGAAGATGGAAGCCAAGTCGCGGACGCCAAAGGGCGGTCGGTCCGTGCCATCCGGGGGGTAGATTTTTTCTACAATGCACCCTCGCATGTTTTCATCTGCGGGATTGGTTATCTGCATCATGCGGCAGAACTTCAGACCCCGTCCGATAGGGGTCAGCCATTCCTCGCTTTTCGTGATCGCCCACAGCCGGGCCCACATTTTGATAGCGCAGGCCATGCCGCTGGTGGCGTGGCCGAAACTATCTGTGGTAAAGTCCAGATATGTGCCACGGAAAAATCCACCGTCCCGTCGCTGAGCCTGGACGTACCATCGTGCGGCTCGCAGAGCAACCTGAAGGTATCGGTCCTCACCGGTTTCGAGGTAGGCGTCGATAAAGGGTGAGCCCCACCAGAAGGCATGGCGTGGATGAAGATTGCCGCGTTGGGGATTGCACGGCGGGTACTTGATCCAGTTCCCTGGCGGGTCTTCGTCACGGATCAGCCGGTCAAGCGTCTGGAAACAGATGTTTTTGAGTTCGTCATCGTTTATCAGCCGGCCGAGTATCAGAAACTCGGCATCCTCGGCCAACGGCCGGCCCGGGACGCCAAAAATATTGTTGGAGATAAAGTCGCGGGTTTGGGGGGCGTAGACGTCTCGGAAGAGGCCCTCGCTCGGAATGAACGACTTTCGGGCTGCCCATTTCACGGCGGCCAGGGCGGCCGTCCGGTAAACCGGATCGCCCGTGACCTCGCCCAGATCAACCAGGCCGCCCAAGCATTCGATCATGCCTGAGACGTTCACCTTGTCCGGGTAATCCTCGAATGCCAGGATCAGGCCATAGTCGTCATCGGCGGGATCTGCGACCCGGTTGCGGAGAATAAAGTCGGCAGAGTATTTCGCTCCGTTCAGCAGGACCGGATCCTGCAGGAGCTTCCACGCTCGCACCAGAGCCCGTACCGCCTGGCCGGTGTGCCAGATGGCACCGAAAAAAATCCAGGACTTGTCTCGGGCGTTGTATTCGCCGATCGCACCCCGCCAGTCGGGGTAATCGCACAGGCTGGTTTTGGTTCCCGGCTCATCGCTGAGGCGAGCGTGCTTGGCTTGGGCGATGTCGATCAACCAGCGGCATGCTTGATGCATGGAATCCAAGAGCGTTTGAGTTAAATTCATCGACGGTGTCATATGGAATTCTCCTCATTTATTTGGAATAATTTGCAGGAATGCGGCGGAATATCCGTCACACAAATTTCATCGCGACACGTAAAGATTTCCTGCGGATGCCAAAAATTTCGGCAGATTGCCTGCGAACACGCAAGGTTCAGTTTGGCAATGGGCAAGTTGATAGAGATCGGCTGATCTTCCCAATTAAGAGGCCCAGCAGACCGCCGTGTGCATGTCGGGCCTGCCACCAGATGCGGGGTGCCTGGCACTCGAACAAATCCAGCACTCGGCAGGGGAAGGGCGATTCGAAAAAGAGTCGCCGAATGGGTCCAGATGCAGGTTCCATTCAGAATTAAGGCAAGGTTGTTGGTCTCCGGCGTAAATAAAACCTTGGCCTCGCCAAACGACAATGTAGTTGGATACTCCACAATTTTCTCCATTTTGGTTTTACTATGGGGTTAACGTCTGTCGATCTGTCCACTATAATTAATCCTATTTCTGGCGTCAAATTCTTTTTTTGTGAAATCCCGGAATAAAAATTAACTTCAGAACAATACAGCATATTAATTGCATGTAACTAGTTGATATCGAAATACTAATGTAAATATTCAGTTTTGGGACTGCCCAGAAATATCGACTTGACATCCTTGTAGTTCCGTGGTATACTAAATACATAAACGGATAGACAGTTCGAGGTATGGACAACGTAGGTGGAGTTAATGTATGGAAGTTCAAAGCAATACCATCCTGAAAGCCGGCACCCATTCGGTAGACCTTTTCTCTGGTCAGTCGTTGTACTCTCAGGCTCGGGAAAAGATCAACGTGATCATCAAGGAACGTAATCTTTCACCCGGCCATAAGCTTCCGTCGATTCGTGAGATCAGTTCGGCCATTGGGGTGACGCGAGGGACGGCAGCCAAGGCCATCGCCCAAATGACCAACGAGGGAATTTTCATCAGCAAAGCCGGTAAGGGCGTCTATATCAACAAATCAACGGTGACCGGAGAACCTGTGGAATTACAGACGATTTACATCCTCTCGGCGGGTGGCTCGAAAGAAAATGCCGAGGACTACCTGATCCACAACCCCTTCTGGAATCAGATTCTTTCGGGGGTACGGACGGCACTGCAGAACGCCGGAAGTAACATACGGTTTCGGTTTTCCTTTCTGCGTAATTTCCTGATGGAAAAAGATGCCACCCCCCGTGGCCGCAGGTGGAACGATATAGGTTTCATGATTCTGGGCGACTGCAAGCCCAGCGAATTGCAGGAAATCACGCAACTGACCAACTCGGTGGTGCTGGTACACGGGATCACCCGTTCGAGCCTGGTGACCTCGATCTGTGCCGATTGCGCCGAAGGATCTGAAATGCTGGTGGATCACTTGGTAGGCTTGGGACACCGGCGGATCGCATTTTGCGGGGTTATCGAGACACAGCACCGGGTTAACTACGAAAAATACAAAGGTTTTAGGAACGCCATGCAGCGGAATCGGCTGCCGGTTCCTGATGCCTACTGCCGCAGTTGCCTCTTTGGCCTGGAGGAAGGCTATCGGGTCGTTCAACCGCTGCTGAAATTGCCGGAGCCTCCGACGGCGATCGTCATTTTTAACGACGAGACCGCCATCGGCGCCATGCGGGCGATCCGGGATGCGGGATTGACCATCCCCCGGGACATATCGGTGACCGGATTTGATAACATTGCCACCAGCAGTTACATCGTGCCCTCGTTGACGACCGTTTCCGTGAAAATGTCTGAGTTGGGCCAAATCGGCGTCGCCCGGCTCTTTGAAGTGCACAGGTCCGGGGAATGTGAGAAATATATGCTGAAGCCTGAGTTGATCGTTCGAGAGTCGACGGGTCCGGTGAAGAACGGGACCCCGTAGTAGTATTTTGTCGTCTGATGCGTTCATTTATTTTTTATTTTTAAGGAGAAATTGAGATGGACAAGACACTGAAAATGGTTTTGATGGTTGGCTTGTTGTATGTATTGGCATTGGGGGGGGTTGGGTACGGTTATACCCGCATCATAAATGAACCGCCGGCTTTGGAGGATAATTTTGAGGACGGCGTGATCGATACTGCCAAATGGTACACCTGGACTGCCGGGGATAACAACAGTATGGTCAGTGAGATTGACGGGAAGGCTGTCTGCTCTGTCACGGTTCCCTCTGCCGGGCCTTATTATCAGGCCCGCTTTGTCAGTGAGCAGGCATTTGATTTCTATGCCGGAAAGACCGAGTTTAGTCTGAGCCAATACATTTCCAATACCGTCCTGTATTTCCCGAGTATAATCAATATGTTTACTAATGGGGCACAAACTGGGTTCCAGGTGGAACTGTATCGTTACCTGCCCAGGGTGGTCCTGTATGAAGTTCATAACGGCAGCCGAACGGCACTCTACGATACCGGAAACCTTACCGTGCCCGAGTACATCAGTTCCGCGTGTTTCAGCCTGGTCCTGGATGGCAGCAACTATGAGTTTTACTGGGTGGACCACCGCCTGGGCGTGACCTTGGACAATCTGACGAGTTCCGGTACGCATGGTGTGTCCCCTTCCGAGATCGGCGAGGGTCTAAAGCTGGACTTCGGGATAACCAATTTGGGATATTTCTACGGAGCCACCTTCGCTACCGGTACCGACGATGCCGTCGTCGTTCAGCACTCCTTATACCTGGAAGGCACGGTGGTCCCCGGTGATTTTCTTGGCGATCTGGTGGACGTGGGCCTGACGGTTGAGCTGCTGCAAAACGACGTGGTTCAGCGTGTGGAACGCCCGTTCCTGGACACCAATGGGAAGTTTCGCATTTCGAGCATCGCCGAGGGAACCTACGACGTGTCGATAAAGGGTAATGGTTTTTTGAAACAAGTGGTGAGCGGGGTCCTTATCGAGGGTCCCACGTTCCTGCCAACTGTTGAGTTGGTCAGTGGCGACTGCGACGGGACCGGCTCGACGATTACATCCGCGGACCTGGCAATTGTCCTGGCTGGCATGGACAAAGTGGGTCAATAGCGCATTTATGACACATGATTTCTGATTGATAATTTGAATCAAATTTTCTTTAGTAAGGAGCAAGAAATGAAAAAGGCAAGATGCATGGTTGTGATTGGCGGGTTGTGTGTATTGGCCTGGGCGGGGATCGGGTACGGAGCATTTACTCATATTTTGAGTACGCCGCCCGTTGTCCTGGAGGATGACTTTGAGGACGCTAGCATCGACACTGTGAAATGGTTGACCTATACCAATGGAGGCACAAGCAGTTCCGTTACGGAGCCGGTGGGCGGGCGAATCATCAGTACGATCCAAGGGGCAGTGGGAGGCAGCGGATACATGACGGCCGGTTTTAAGAGCAACCTGACCTTCGATATCAGCAACAGTCCAATGGAATTCGCCGCCAAGACCCGGGCATACCCCAAGAACATTACCGATGACTTTGCGATAATATGGATCACCAACGGTAATGTTAACAAGACCGGTTATGCCCTGTGGATCTTCAAGCAAAAAGTGATCTTGGAAAAATACGTCGGCGGAGGCAATACCGTCCTCTGTACAGTGAGCGGGCTGGCCAACGACTGGATGAACTGGAGTCTGGTGCTCGATAATGGGACCAACAACTGGAGATTTTATTTAAATCAAAGCGCGACGGAGGGGGTGATCGCCGACGATTTAAAGGCTTCCGGATCCAACGGACCTACCGCGGCAGAGATGAACGCGAACGGTGGAACGGTGGTGAAGTTCAACCCGGAAATGACCAACCTCGGATTGGCAAGTTATTTCGACGGAAATCCGTGGAATTTGAGCGTGCGCCACGCGCTGGTCGTCGCTCCGCCTCCCGTGGTTCATAGCTTGCAAGGCACGGTGGCCCCCGGCAATTTCAACGGCAATTTGGAGGATGTGGCTCTGAAGGTGGAGTTGTTGCAAGGTGGTGTGGTAAAGCGGGTGAAGCCCCTTTTCCTAAACACCAGCGGACAGTTTGTCATTTCGGACATCGCCGACGCGGGAACCTACGACGTGGCGATCAAGGGTAGCAATTGGTTGAGAAAAGTGGTGAGCGGGGTCCTTATCAATGGTCCCACGAACCTGCCGAGCACCGTTGCCCTGGACTGCGGCGACCTCGACGGAGACAACGAGATTACCAGCGGCGACCTGGCGATCGTGCTGGCGAATATGGAGTAAAAAAGACAATATGGCAGCGGTCGCCTAATTGTGGGCCGCTGTTTTCGAGAGAGTAGAGAGAGTAACCGAATGTTGAGTATGCCGGGGTGTGTGGCCCTGGAAATTTGAGGTACTTTCTTTTAGTAAGGAGCAAGACATGAAAATGGCAAGATGTATGGTTGTGATCGGAGGGTTGTGTGTGTTGGTCTGGGCGGGGACCGGGTATGGAAGTTTTACTCATATTATGAGCGCGTCGCCCGTCCTTGCGGATGACTTTGAGGACGCTAGCATCGACACCGTGAAATGGTCGACCTACATTAGCGGTGGCACAAGCAGTTCTGTCGTGGAGCCGGTGGGGGCACCGACGGAAGGGCGAATCATTAGCACGATCCAAGGGGCAGTGGGAGGCAGTGGGTACATGACGGCCGGTTTTAAGAGCAATTTGACCTTTGATATCAGCGCCGGTCAAATGGAATTCGCTGCCAAGACCCGGGCATACCCCAAGAACGTTACCGATGACTTTGCGATAATATGGATCACCAATGGTAATGTTAACAAGACCGGTTATGCCCTGTGGCTCTTCAAGCAAAAAGTGATCCTGGAAAAATACGTCGGTGGAGGAAACACCGCCCTCGCTACAGTGAGCGGGCTGGCCGCCAACTGGATGAACTGGAGTCTGGTGCTCGATGGGAACAACGCCAACAACTGGAGTCTTTATCTGAATCAAAACGCGACGGAGGGGGTAATCGCTGCCGATTTAAAGGCTTCCGGATCCAACGGACCTACCGCGGCAGAGATGAACGCGAACGGCGGAACGATGGTGAGGTTCAACCCGGAAATGACCAACCTCGGATTGGCCAGTTATTTCGACGGAAATCCGTGGAATTTGAGCGTGCGCGACGCAATGGTCGTTCCCGAGCCGGCGACCATCGGTCTGTTGGTTTTAGGTGCTTTGGGATTGATCCGCAGACGTTAAGTCGATACGGAACATAAAAACCTAGATCGGCGGTTCGGTGCGATTCCGGACCGCCGAAGTGAGTGAAATGGATGATAAGAGGTAATAGATGATTTTTTTTGCCGCAATTCGCCCAGTGTTGGTGAGATGGCTTACCTTGATGTCCCTAGCCATGGCTTGGGGTGGTCCTGTATTTGGGACCGCCAGCATCGCGATCCTGACTGATGTGGTGAAGACCGGCTTGGATCCCTACGCATATTGCGGGGTTAACTGGGAAGTGAACTTTGACCAGCACACGTACCGAAATATCTTCTCCAATCCCGATCGGTACAATGAATTTGTACGATTCTTGCGAGATGATATTTCGGTACGGACGTTCCGCTATCCCGGCGGAACCTACGTGAATTATTTCTTTATGGGTGTCCCCGCAACCCAATGGTTGCCGGTGTTAAAAGCGATCACGCCGGGGATATCCAGTGCCCGGCCTGACGACTGGATCGAGGTGGGGGAATTCTTTGAATTTATCAAAGCCGGCAATTTTCGCGTCGTTCTGCAAGTCAACACGCAATACTGGTTCGATGTCCAGACCAATGAGATCAAACCGGTCGCACTGAAAAGCGATAATTCGAGCGAGTACCGGGACGTGATCGATCCGGTGGGGTTGCAGCATGCCGCGGCGGCGGTGGACCAGTTGGCCCAATACCTTCGGGACAATAACTACGATCAGTACGTGTTGAAGTGGGAAATAGGGAACGAAGAAAACTTCTTTCTGACCAGCAATGTTTACGCGAGCATTGTCGATGAATTCGTAACCAAAATCCGGGCGGTTTTTCCCGCTGCCCAGATCATCGCGACGGGCCCGACGGGGATTTTTGGTGATACCTACAGCAATCAATGGACGGGAGAAGTGATTTCCCACCTTAATACCAGCGGGACCATGAGCAATATCGCCGGGCTGGTTACTCACATGTACTGGGCCAGCAAGGGCACGGTGGTCGACTCGACGTCTTACCAGGAATACGCCGGCTACATGTCGTTTCTTCCGGACAGCAAGACCCAACACATGTGGTATCCGCTTTACGATTCACAATACCATATCGTTTCCATCATTGGTCAGATGCTGGATAAGCTGGCGACGTGGAATGCCGCCGGCAAAGAGATTTGGTTTACGGAATATCGATTGGGCGGCCTGACCGAATATTACAGTACGGCTCTGGCCGGTGCGATCGGCAACACGCGCCTTTTGGCTGCCCTGGTGGCGGCGCCGGGTGTGAATGGTGCGTGTTTTCATAGCTTGCTCCACGGCGGGTATGTGGGGACACTGATTCTCGGAACTTCCCCTGCGTCCGCGCTCGGAGGGTATAAATTAGTTTATTATTTCGCCGACAGCGGCGTCACGCCGCACATGGTCGGCACCCCGGGGGCGGAAGGGTTTAATCTGACCGCCCGATTGGCCAAAGGAAATGTGCTTAAGACCACGAGTTCCAATCTGAACCTTTTCACCGTCGCTACCTCGGATTCGACCGACATCGTTCGATTGCTGGTCGCCAACAAAAGTTCGAGACCGGAGAAGCCTGACGACGTTACTCCAAATTACTGGGGATTTGTTACCCAGACAAACGCCCTGTATAACGATTGGTTGGCCAATGGTGATACGTTTGATGCCCAAATTACACTGCCTTCGGGCTTTATCGCAAAGTCCGTTCGAATTTACACTCTGGGAGAATCTCAAACCCTGGATGCCTACAGCGTTGTGATCGGTTCCCTGAACGGAATTCACGAGATCAAGCTGGAAACGTCGGTTCAAAATATCAACACCAGTGTATTTGCGTACACGTTCAAACCGCATTCGACCGTGTTATTTGAATTTTCGAAGACACCCCTTCCTGTCAACTTGGGAGGCCAGGTAATTCCCGGTGATTACTGCGGCGACCTGGTGGATGTAGGTTTGAAAGTTGAATTGATACAAGGCGGCACGGTGGTGCGGACCGAGCGATTATTCCTGGATTCCGGCGGGCGATTTGAGATTCCGAATGTAGCTGCAGGGGTCTATAATATGTCGATTCAAGGCAATTGCTGGCAGAAAAAAGTGATCCCCAGTATCGTTATCGACACCAACCCGATAGACATCGGAACCGTGACGTTGGCCGGGGGTGATGCCGATGGAAATAATCAGGTTGATGCAATCGACCTATCGATTCTCATAGGGAATATGGATCTCAGAGGTAATTAAAGAAAAACCATAGTTGATGAAAGTATTCAATTGCAGAAAGAATAGTGAAGGAGAAAAAGTTATGCGTTCTACCGTAAATCATAAATCAAAAATTCAAAATCGTAAGTCCATACACGGTTTTACCCTGGTCGAACTTCTGGTGGTAGTGGCGATCATTGCCGTGTTGATTTCGATCCTGCTTCCGGCTTTGACCCAAGCTCGCAAAACTGCCCGCATGGTCGTTTGCCAGTCCCACTTAAAACAGCTCGGGACACTTCTCTATTACTATTCAGAGGATCAAAATGATTTTCTGCCTCCCGGTCGCGGGTCCTACTCCAATGAGCCCCCGATGGACTGGTGGTACGACGCCTTGCGCAAAAAATACACGGAAGTCAACCAATCCGGAGCCACCGGCCCCGGAACTGTCAACGATATCTTCTTCTGTTCGGAACGATCGGCTGAAGTCGTTCGATCGTTCAGTTCGTCCTACCCCACTATAAGCTCATACACCTATTCATCCTGTGGCTATCGGAAAAAGCGTAATCAGGGACAAAATCCGGATGAAATCCGCGTTCTTATGAATTGCTCATGGTGTGATTCGGGTTGGTTCAACACGTACGTCTCGCTGTACAACGCACCTTGGCATGGGTATGCCGGTGGTCCCGGACCCGGCCCCTGGGACAACTGGTACTATTTCCTCAGCAAGGACCATAACCAGGGGGCGAATTTCCTCTTCTACGCCGGGAATGTGCGTTATGTCCCCGATAGAAAAAAAGGATTGTTTTACCGAGACGATTACAGCACCTCGGATTTGAAATGGCTTGAAAATCCCCTTTAGTGAATAGATATCCCCAAGCCGATGGAGGATACCTGGTGCGAAAGACGGTGAAATAGTCGTGTATTCGAGAGGGAAAATTAGGTCTGGCATCCGGTGTAACCTCGCCGATTTTCAGTCGCAATTCATTTGTCGGCTTTAGCCGGTAGCGGTTTAGAGTAACCCGATTTAATTCATAAGGAGTCGCCATGATGTTTCACAAATGGATGTTCGGTCCGGTCATTTTGTTGATAGGTTCCGGCATGTTGAATGCATCCCGTGCCACCAATCCGAACACTGATGCTGAAGTTAAAATCGGGCCTCGCGTCATCAAGAAAGATTTAAATCCTTACAATTTTTGCTGCATCAATTGGGAAGCCAACTTTGACCAACATACTCTGCGCAAGATATTCTCCAAGCCCGATCATTACAAGGAATTTATTCGGTTTTGCCGGGAGGATGTTTCCATGCGAACATTTCGCTACCCGGGCGGGTCTTTTGTTTCCCGTTTCTTTCCGGGGGTGCCGTCAAGACGATGGTTTGCGGATTTCTTGGCCAGCAGCCCCGGAACCCGCAACGCCCGGCCCGACGATTGGATCGAGGTCGATGAGTTTTTCAAGTTTCTGAAGGATGGGCAATTCAAGACTTTTCTCCAGGTCAACACCCTCAGTTGGTTTGACGAGAAAACCGGCAAGATCAAGCCGATGGCGATTAAGGTTCGCGAAAGCGATAAACTGCCAAGTCGACTCGATCCGGCGGGGCTGACTTGGGCGGCCGATTCTGTTGAGCGACTGGCCCAATGGGTCAAAAAGAACAACTACCAATCTCTGGTCAGTGTTTGGGAGATCGGAAATGAGGAGTACGCCTTTTACACCTATGATGTTTACGTGGCCGTAGCAGCCGAATTTATTCAGCGCATCAAAAAAATACTTCCCGATGCCCGAATTATCATCACTGGCCAGATGGGCGTCAACGGCGATGCCTGGTCGAACAATTGGAGCCAAGGGGTTCTGAAGGATCTGAAAACCCGGCAACTTGGTTCATCCATCGACGGCGTCACCACGCACATCTACCCTTTCAGCGCAGGGGTGCCTAAGAAGAAACCGCAGGTTTTGCATCCTTCCACCGCCTACCAGGAATACGCCGCCAACGTTTCGTTTCTGCCCGACGACCCGGTGTACCACCCCTGGTTTCCTCAGAAAAACCATCGCGGCCAGACTGTGTCGGTCATGGGCCAGATTCGCGATCAGTTGGACCAACTGGGATACTCGCAGACTACGATCTGGTTGACGGAATACCGACTGGGGGGAATTTATGAACCGTACAATAAGGCCATGGCCAACGCCATCGGCACTTTGCGGGTCCTTGCCGGTTTCGTCGGTGCCCCGCGGGTTGACGGTGCCTGCATCCACAGCCTGCTGCATGGTTCGCACGTGACGCGCAAGGACCAGTCTCTGGGCAAAATTCCCTTCCAAGCGGCCGGCTATAATGTCATTTACTACCTGGCTGACGACGACCTTGCCCCCCGCTTTGTCGGTTCGCCAGTGGCAGAGGGTTTCAATTTAATTTGGAAACTGGCCCAGGGGAATGTCCTGGAATCCAAAAGTTCAAACCGGATGCTCTTTTCCGTCGCCACACGCCAGGGCAGCACGCTTCGCCTGCTGGTGATCAACAAGGCGGCCAAACCGGAAAAGGCCAGCGATGTTTTACCCAACACGTGGGGCTGGGAAACGTCTGCCAAAGCCTTGGCGGCGGCGAGTCAAAGCGGTGATCAGATACACACTGTCATTTCCCTGCCCGCAGGTTTTCCTCCTCAATCCACGGTCAAAATATACATGCTCGGCGAAACCGAGCGGTTGGCGGATTTCAGTGTTGAAAATGGAACTTTTGATCGCGTTCATGAGATCAAGGTTAAATCCAAAATCCACCCGGTACAGGGAAACAAGGTCCATTACACCTTTGCCCCCCACTCCGCCGTTCTGTTTGAGTTTGTTTTGAAAAAGGATACCCCCTGATTTTTTTACGGAGGCCGCGAATGTCTAAACTGGTTTTATTAGCGACTATTACGGTTTTTGTCTTTCTGATACAGGTAGCTCGGGCCGAAGTGAAACTTCCTGCGGTCATTAGCGACCACATGGTCCTACAGCAGGGAATGAAAGTTCCCCTCTGGGGCTGGGCACAGCCTGGTGAGACGGTGACCATCGCTCTGGCTGACCAGCGGTCGCGCACAACCGCGGATGCGCAAGGCCGATGGATTGTTCGGCTCAATCCCCTTAAAACGGGCGGGCCATTCGACCTGACCGTCACCGGGAAAAACACGATCAAGGTTCGCGACGTTCTTATCGGCGAAGTCTGGTTCGGTTCTGGGCAGTCCAACATGCAGTGGCCTGTTCATGCCTCACGCGATGCCGCAAAAGAAATCGGAGCTGCCAATTATCCGAAAATCCGCCTGTTTCATGTGGACGAAGTTATAGCGGAAACCCCTCTCGAAGACGTCCGTGGGCAATGGGTATCGTGCAGTCCGGAAACGGTGGGTAGCTTTTCCGCCGTGTCATATTTCTTCGGACGCAATCTGCACAAAACACTTAACGTGCCGGTGGGTCTAATCTACAGTTCCTTTGGCGGATCCCCCAGCGAGTCCTGGACCCGCTACGATGAACTCAAAGCGCATCAGGAGTTCAAACCCCTTCTGAATTATTGGAAAAATCGTTTGGCAAGTTACCCGGAGAAAATGAAGCAATACGAACGGGATTTGGCCCAATGGGAACAAGGGGCGAAAAAGGCGAAAGAGGCCAACCAGGTTCCCCCCGCCAAGCCCCGTAAGCCGTATGGAAAGAACAACCCAAATCTTCCGGGAGTCTTGTACAATGGCATGATCCATCCAATCATTCCCTTCGGTATCCGAGGGGTTATCTGGTACCAGGGAGAAAGTAATAGCTACCGTGCTTTTCAGTACCGCCGGCTTTTTCCGCTCCTTATTCACAGCTGGCGGCGCGACTGGGGACAGGGTGATTTTCCCTTTCTCTTTGTCCAGTTGCCCAACTACGGTGGAGCCCGGGCGTATACGTATGCGGAATTGCGTGAGGCACAGCTTCTCACATTGAAAACCGTTCCCAATACAGGCATGGCCGTCACCATCGATATTGGCGAAGCTAACGATATCCATCCGCAAAACAAACAGGATGTCGGATATCGCTTGAGCTTGATCGCCCTGGCCAAGGTCTATGGCCGCGGGGAAGCATATTCCGGTCCCGTGTACGACTCCATGCAAATCAAAGACCACAAGGTGTATTTGCGTTTCAAACATGCGGACGGCGGATTAATCGTCCGAGGCGGACCCTTGAAGGGATTTGCCATCGCCGACCGAAAAAACATGAATTTTGTTCCGGCTGAAGCTAAAATTGAGGGCGATACTGTAGTCGTATGGAACGATAAAATTGTACACCCGGTCGCCGTGCGCTATGCATGGGCGGACAACCCGGAGTGCAACCTTTACAACGGCGCAGAACTGCCGGCCGGTCCGTTCCGCACGGACGACTGGCCGGGAGGAACCGACAATAATAATGTGCAATAATCAAGAGGAAAGTAACCGCATGCATCAAAGTGATTCATGGGTATTGGGTAAGAGAAAATCCTGACATGGCTCAAAGAGTTCTGAGTTATGTCAAATTATGAGATTGAAAGTGTGAAAACATCTGTTTCTATTTCGGATAGTCAAAATATAATATCACCAGGCGCAGAAACACCTGACCGATTACGTGTGGGAACTCTGCAGTACACCAAAGCCGGATTGATCACTCTGTTTTTCTGGTTGCTTTGGGGAGATTTTTGTTTCAGCCTCATGGAACTGGTCATTCCCAGTGTGTTGCCTCTTAAATTGCAAAGTCTGGATGCGCCGAACTGGCTATTGGGGATGATGCTCAGCACTATTCCCTGTGCCGTGAACTTTATGATCAATCCGATTATCAGTCTCCGCAGCGACCGGTATCGAAGCCGGTGGGGTCGGCGAATTCCATTTCTTTTTTTCGCCACTCCGTTTGTAACGCTCTTGTTAATTTCGATGGGATACTCGGAAGCAATCGGAAAATTACTGCATACCCTGTTGATTAACTGGTTTCCCACCCTGACCTTCAAGTCCACGATCCTTGTTCTTCTTGCGATCCTGATGGTCTGCTTTCAATTTTTTAATATGTTCATCGCTTCTGTTTACTATTACTTGTTTAACGACGTGGTTCCCCGGGCGTACGTGGCCCGGTGCATGTCGCTTTTTCGGATCGTCGGCGTCGCAGCCGGATCCCTCTATAATTGGTTTGTTTATAGGTACGCCCAAACCCATATGCCGGAAATCTTTCTGGGGGCCGGGTTGCTCTATTTGGTGGGGTTTATGTTAATGTGCTACAAGGTCAAGGAAGGTAAATACCCCCCACCTCCCGAAAATATCGGCGGCAAAAAAGGTATATTTGCCGCTGGGAAAACATATTTTCAGGAATGTTTTACCCACCGATTTTATTGGTATTATTTTCTCGCTAATGCTTTTTGGCAGGTGTCAGGTTGTATCGCTATTTTCGCTGTCTTTCGCAGCTTGTCCCTGGGATTGACCTTGAACCAACTGGGGAAAATCGATAGTGTCGCCATGCTTATCACTATGCTTCTGTTGTACCCGGCAGGAATTCTCTCTGATCGAATTCACCCCCTGCGTGTTCTAATTATATCCCTAGTTATAATTACTCTCGTTCAGCCGGTGGGATTTATCTATCTTTTTGTTGATTTTTCTCCCCAGGTAGTTCTTTGGATTACGATTGGTCTTAATTTTATTCTTATCCCAGCCGGTACCTTGAACGCTGCGGCGGCGACGCCCCTGTACATGGCTATTCTACCCAAGGAACGTTATGGCCAGTTCAGGTCTGCTGATGCCATGATCAGGTCGATATCTACCATTATCTTCGGTACGCTCGCCGGTTTCTTTATGGATGCTTTAAAAAACCTCTATCACAATGACCCGTTCTATTATCGTTATATTCCCTGCTGGGCGTTTCTTTTCCAAATAGTAGGGATGACATTCTTCCTTTTGCTTTATCGTGAATGGAAAGCGCTTGGTGGGAGGGATCATTACGTCCCGCCCAATACCGGAGTGGATGAACGTCTTCCACATGGTCTTACGTAGCGCTCGCCGTTGACCCTTTTAAGAAGCGGTTGATAAAATTTGAGATAATTCCATTGTGGCACAACCGGATGGAATGAATGAAATGGTACTGATGAGAAATAAGGAATTAGGACGATGAACAAAGAAAAAAATTGTTCGGCACTACAAGAAATGATCATTAAAAGTTCTCTGGACGGTGCTCACCAGCCGATTCTGTATTATGTCCCGGAAGCGATCGGTGAATTGATGCCCGTGCTGATTGCTCTCCATCAGTGGAGTACTGATTATCGAGGAGTGGAACCGGCATGGTTAGAGCAAGCGACACAACGGGGGTGGGCTTATTTTCAACCGAATTTTCGAGGCCCGAATTTCGGTCCCGAGGCCTGTGGCTCCGACAAGGCCCAGCAGGATATCCTCGATCTGATCGATTGGGTGTTGACAAATTTAGCGGTGGACCACAGCCGGATATACTTGGCGGGCTGTTCCGGAGGCGGGCACATGGCCATGCTCATGGCGGGTCGGCACCCTCAAGCGTTCACCGCCGTCAGCGAATGGGTGGGGATCAGCGACCTGGCCATTTGGTACGCCGAGCATTACCGGGATGGCGAGGTCAGACGATATGCCAAAAACATCGAAGCCTGCGTCGGAGGACCGCCCGGATCGAGTGAGGATACAGATCGGCAGTTGAAGATGCGGTCACCTGTTTTTCATCTGGCCGGCGCCAAAGACCTTCCCATCGATTTTAACGCCGGAGTTCTCGACGGCCATACCGGCTCCGTTCCCATCCATCATACGATTGATGCCTTCAATGTTATCGCACAGTTCCTGGGTCAACCCACGGTTACTCAGGAAGAAATCCGTCAGCTTTGGACCCGACAGCGCCTGATCAATCCACAACCCCAGGACGAAGTGCCCGATCCGACCTACTCGAACCGAAAGATATTCCTACGGCGATTCGCCGGTTCCTCCCGCCTGACGATCTTCGAAGGCGGACACGAAGCCCTTGCGTTTGCCGCCTGTGAATGGTTGGCCCGCTATCGAAAGACGGTTAAATAAATGCTCAAATTGATCAGTTTTATGCCCCCAAGGGTTTGTCCAGGCGGCGAAGCAATCTTGTTCTTTGGCGAAGGGATGAGATTGCCGCGCCCGCTGCGCGGTCTCGCAATGACAATTTTCGAGGGGGGCTAACCGATTACATTTTTTAAAAAATTCAAAAATTGCGAATAAAATCCCTTGCATTTTTGTCTCAAATTAATTATACTACAAAATAATTCATTTCGGAGCAAGAGAGATTTGACAACTTGATTTCAGGCATCCGGCGGCGTATGCTGAAAATTTGTAATGTGAACGGCAAGCGTTTGGAGAGACGCAAGCCCGATGAATAAAAATCGAACCGGTGAGAGAGAGTTAATAGAGAAACTTTCTCTCACCGGTTTTTTTATGGGAAAAGCGAATCGTTAACCCAACCTTCGCACTTTGGCCTCTCTGACCCCGCTGGCGTGGTCGGCAATGCGGTTTTTTACCCAAAGGTCTTCACCACAAAATCGCTTCGTCACTCCGTCAGGCCGTCCACTTGCT
>Ga0265292_1001353_pt1 | contig 21924 bp, 10 predicted proteins | sample Munlanlewell296A_FD_189080 | JGI IMG/M metagenome (GOLD analysis project Ga0265292, IMG submission 189080) | Leachate microbial communities from a municipal landfill in Southern Ontario, Canada - Leachate well 296A | ecosystem: Engineered > Solid waste > Landfill > Unclassified | place: Canada... | reverse complement strand
TAGCCGCTACCGATAGGAAGAATATAGTAGAGAGCTTCCCAGACATCTAATAAAACACCGGTGGCACCCCAGGTACGGGAAGCGGCACCGCCAACACCGGTAATACTGGTACCAACACCCTGGGCCGTGACGTCAAAATAGCCACTGGTACTAAAATCGGAGCCATTACCGTTGGAAATGACGATAAAACGGGCATTCCAGTTGACGTTATAGCTGGCATCGACAGTGATGGTACCGCCGCCGGTGAGACTATTATTAGACCGGAGAGATTCGGCAAGAGTAGAAAGTTGGATGCCATCTAATAAATCAGCATCCAGTCCGGAACCGGCACCAGCACCGGAGATACCGGTAGCGGGGAAGGTAATAGCGCCATTAGGATCAAAGGTACCGGTGACAGTGAGAGAACCATCGATTAAGGCATTATTATCTCCAGGATCGGAATCACCACCGACATGAAGCCCACCGTTGATGGCTAGTTTGGCTAGAGGGGCAGCGGTGCCGATTCCGACGCTACCGGTGTTCAGAATCGTCATTTTAACATCGCTTCCATCCCAAGTTGTTATCGCTGATTCCGCCGCCCCGGTTGTTGCGCTATGAAAAGCAATATTCCCCGAACTATCCGTGTTGAATCGAATCCCGCTTGAATACCCCGAAACAATACGTTTCCACGACCCATCAAAATAAGCGTTGTTGGAAAAGTTAGTTTGATATCCAACTGTATCCTGAATCACTAAGCGGTTACCAATTTGTAATGTTCGGGCAGAACCGTCAGCAGGTTTTGGCGCTGTTGTCCCGATGCCGACGTTGCCGGTGTTTAATATTGTCATGTGCGCCGTAGCCCCAGCATCAGCGGAAAACATAATTTTCTGATTTTCGGCTCGAAGTATTAAGTCACTGACGGCAGAACCAGGAATCATTTGATTGGTCGCAACGGAAAGCCCAAGGTATGCTTTGGAAATTGCTGATGCGTTCAAAAAATTCACCAAACCATCTGTTGCATTTGCTTGAATAGCTAATTTAGTTCCTGGTCCCGTCGTTCCAATGCCGATGTTACCGACGGTGGAGAGATACATAACTTCAGTACTGCCGATGTTTAGTCTAGTAGCTTCACTAAGAGCACCACCTAATTTAAAGACAGTACCGGCAAGAGTCAGGCCATTGGTAGCAGTGTAGGTACCACCAATACCGGAAGCAGAAACCCAAGTAGCATTACCACTAGCATCTGATTGAAGTATCTTATTAGCACCATAACCACTAGCAGTAAGAGTTAAAGCAGGAGAAGTCAGACCAACTGAAGTTTTGATAGCCCCAACAACATCAAGAGCGGCAAGTGGATTTGTGGTACCGATGCCGACTTTGCCAGTATATTGAATAAACATTTTATTGGTTCCGGCGGTGGCAAACCCAATACCATAGTTAGTGACAGCATTACCGGTGTTTTCGTTTATAACTAAACCTTGTGATCCATATATATCGCCGGCACCAGTTTGAGTTATAGAACTGGAATAATTCGAAAATACCGCACTGTTGTAATAGAGCTTTATTGCTCTGGTAGCATCAGAACCATCAAGATATAAGTCAGTAGAGCCTCTAATGTCACCAATAACGTCTAACTTTTTCCCTGGATTGGAGGTGCCGATGCCGAGGCCGGTGGTATTGAGGAACATGACATTGGCGATGCCACTGGGATGAAAAGCAATTGGACCGGATGTGTTGTAGATATTGAGGGCGGCGGTGCCACCCTGGGAGGTATAGAGACTGCCGGCTTTCCAGATTAGACCAGAGCCCCTGTCGGTGGTTAAAGCGAGCTCGGAATATTGAGTTTGAGCGACAGTATTCCCCGCATTGATAACCACGCTAGTAGCGGTCGATTGGACATCTAACAAGTTAACGGGGTTTGTCGTCCCGATGCCGACATTGCCACCCGCTAACAAAGTAAAACCCGTTGATCCTTGAGTTTGTAAATTTAAACTCTTACCTGCTTCGTTGGCGTTAATTATTAAGTTTCCTTGAGCAAAAGTCATTGATGAGGCACCGCCAGCATTTAAGTTGATGGTTAATTCTTCGCCAGCCAATCCAGTAAAATACCAATTTCCAGCACCACCTCTTAAATATAAGGCGTTAGTGCCGCCATATCCGTATGTGCTTCCTCTACCAAAATAGATTCTCCCATCATTAACTGTATCTGCGACTGTTGCGTAACCATTTACATCTAGCAATGTAGTAGGCCCCGTTGTTCCGATGCCAACATTGCCACTGGAATTTTTGAAGAATATGACTTCGGTAGCACCGATGTTGAGACGGGTATCTTCAGTAAGAGCACCACCTAACTTAAAGACAGTACCGGCAAGAGTAATACCATTACCGGCAGTGTAAGTACCACCAATACCAGCAGGAGAAACCCAAGTAGCATTACCACTGGCATCTGATTGAAGAAGTTTATTAGCACCATAACCAGTAGCAGTAAGAGTTAAAGCAGGAGAAGTAATGCCAACTGAAGTTTTGATAGCCCCAACAACATCAAGAGCGGCAAGTGGATTTGTTGTTCCGATACCGACATTACCGCCGCCTGTAATATACATTGCTGTATTTGTAATGGTTCCCCAAGCATTAGAAGTTCCGAAAAAGAGATTTCCTCCACCAGCTGTTATTCTTTGGCCGATAATACTTTGAACAACATCACCACTATATCCACCCCCAAATGTTATTGCTGTTAAGTCTCCGGCGCTGTAATCATCGCCAGCCCAAAGATGTAAAAGTCCTTTTGCCGAACCGGTCATTGCGGATCGACTTTGATCTTTATAAATGTGAAGCGGAGAACCCGGATTCGTCGTACCGATGCCGACGTTGCCGCCGAGTGGATTTAACAATAATGGCCAAGCAACATTAGAACTTTGTCGTGCTTGCATCCAAGCAGCCCAAGGTGAGCCAACTCCGGTTCCGAAAGCTAATTCCACATTACCAGCTTGGAAAGCTGCGGTAGCAACTGCGCCGTAAGTTAATGACGGAGCATAATTGGTGGTTCCAGCCACAGTAAGATGAGCAGTTGGTCCCGCCGTCCCAATGCCGACATTACCATCAGCCGAGAGGAACAGTCCTTGGGTACCACCGGTACCAAGGAAGGAAAGATCGAAGGTAGAGAGATTGAGATTAGTATCAGCAGTTAAGGTACCACCCAAACCAAAAGTAATTCGGGAAGTGCCGACGGAGGTGGTAGTTAAACCATTGGTGCCGGCGAAGGAGAGAGTAGTGCCGGCGCCGATGGTTTGGGCGGAGGAAGCGTTAGCGACCCAGTTGTAGGTACTAGTGGTGGCATCCTGGAAAGCTAAAGCACCTAAGGCTCTTCTGGTCACCACATTGGTACTGGGATCAATGAACAAGGCAGTAGTACCAGTAGCCGTAGTAACAGTAGAAGCACTTAAGGTCAGAGTCCCGCCGACGGTAAGATTATCACTGAAGACAGAGTTACCGGTAATACCAATACCGGAAGCATTAGTGTAGAAAGCATAGGTTCCCGAAGTACCACCAACACCAAACTTAGTAGCCACGGCAGCTCCATTAACCTGAAGAGTGTAGAGAGGAAGAGTGGTCCCGATGCCGACGAGGCCGGTAGAAGTGACGACAAAAGCGGAAGAGCCAATGCCTATCTGAAATAATTGAGTTGGGGCGGTGGTGGCGATGCCGACGTTGGTGCCGTCTGACCAAAGGTTGGCGGTATCGATAATTAATTTGCCCTGATTGTAAGTTTTTAGAGTAAGATTGCTGGAGCCAAACGGTTCGCCGGCTTCGATGTTGAGGGAGGAAGTGGATTTGATAAAACTACCCATAGCATTGGTAAAAAGAAGATCATAAGCCATGGAAACATCGCCGCTACTGGTAAAATTGTGGGGTAGATTACTGGTAATAGCGGTATCGGTAACTTCAAAGAAGGTGTTACCAAGGGTATCACCAATTTTGAAAATAGAATTGGAACCGGCTAAATAGAGGAGGGAAGTAGAGGCGGTAGAGGTACCGATAGCGACATTGTTGGTAAAGTAAGTAGGAGCCGTCCAAGTGTTAGTCGAGCCTAAGTTAAGACCGAGAGTGTAGGGACCGGCCCCGGTACGGGTAAGAGTAGTGTTGGTAGTATTAGTGACATAGGGAAGATTGTCATAAGCTAAACCAGCAAGGCGATTGGCATCGATAATACCGGTAGAAGTAGAGGTAAGAGAAGAACCAGCCCCAACAGTCATCAGAGCTTGAATATTGGTACCGGTAGTAATCCCGGAGAAGGGCACTGAAGAAGCGCCAATAGAATTAGCATTAATCCAGGTGGGAGTTTGGTTGTCACCATTGGATTGAAGAAGTTGGCCGGAATTGCCCTGAATTAAGTTGTTGAATCTGTTTGAGCTGGTTGTGATAACGATTGAGCCATTGGTGGAACCGATATCAGTAAGGTAATTAATTTTGGAAGCGGAGGCGGTGATCAGAGTGTTCCCGATTGATAGATTGATGGAATTGAGGGTAGCGCCAACGTTAACATTGCCGGAGGCGGCAACTTCAAAGCGGGTGACTAAGGCCGAGGTGTCGCCGATGTTGTAATTTTGAAATTGAAGGAAGTTGTAGCCGCGACCGTCATCGCCGACCGAACCGTAATAAAGGTTGCCGGAGTTGAGATTGCCGCCGTTAGTGGCAGAAATAAGGCCGCCGATGCCACTGGGGACATTGCCTTCGGTATCAAACAAAATTTGGCCGTTGGTATCAGGATTGATTTTGATATCGCCGCCGGAGCCATTAGTGGCGGTCAATAAAATGGCTTGGCCTTCGATGCCGAGGGTGCCGGAGTTCGAAATAATAGAAGGACTGGTTTCGCCAAGGTAAATGTAACCGCTGTCGCCGATAACCAGCACTGTGTTCTTTAAACCGCTAGCAGACGGGGGAAGACCCTGCAAGGTTTCAGCGTTCATGGCGTAAGCGACAGTAGCAAGTTGTTGCCGTTGATCCATGGTTTCGCCGTTAACAACGATACCAAGCCAAACTTCGGTGTGTTCACTGAAAACCGACTGGGGAATTTCGTCGCCGTGAGTTTTACCGATGATGACTGAAAAAATACCATTGGTGTCCGGAGTAGCGGCAGTGGCACCCACGCCGCCGCCGTTGAGATCAACATAAGAATCGTAGAGAACATTACTGGTGCCACCAACGTCGGTATCGTAGAGGATGAAACGAATTGGGGTAGAGGAGGCAACGGGGTTGCCGGCGGTATCAGTTAGCCGACCTTGGAAAGAGAGATAACGGCCGGCCCGCTTTAAGTCGGTGGCGGTGGTATAAGCTAACTGTTTTCTGGCCTTAAGGATGGTTTGAGCGTAGAGGCCGTAACCAAGGGCAAGAGAGAGAATGAGGAGGGTGGCGAGAGTTAAGTAACGACGAAAGCCGGAACCAAACCCTATCCCTACCCTTTCCCTTGACAGGGCAAGGGTTTTTCCTCCCCTGTCAAGGGGAGGTGCCCAGCGGGCGGAGGGGTTTGTGGTTGGGGAAGGGTTTAAAAGCTTTTTTTTGATCAGGAATTTTTGGAAAGAGGAGATGGAGGAAAACTTGCGCTTGATGGTGGCCGGCGAGATACCTTGGCTTTGGAGAAAAGCCTGATATCGGGAAAGGTTAGACTGGTCAAAAAGGCTAGTGAGCTTCAAGGGAATTGGTCTCCAGAAAATTGATATAGTTTTCAATATCATTGAGGTAATTTTTGACAGTCGAAGGAGTTTTGTGGTGATTCTGAAGATGGGTTTGATATAGATTTAAAATCTCGGCAACTTGAGTTTGGGGAGGTTTTTGAAAGCCGGTCTTAACAGCTTTGAGAGGATTTTGAGAAATAAGGTGCTGGTCGAGAGCGAATTGGCAAAACTTGTTGAGCGATGCCAGATAGCGTTTGGAGTTAGGATCGGGGGTGACTTCCGCCAGATATGCAGAAAGATTGGGCTCTGAAAAAATGTGGATAGGGGAAAGAGGAAATGAAGGATTTTGGGTTCGGGTAAAGGTGAGGAATTTGGTGGTGTCGGCAAGATAGTTACGAATGGTCGTCGGTTGATAGCTTCTCACTTGAAGCCAGGACTTGAAAGAATCGTGGAAAGAGGGGGCAGTTATTTCCACAGCCAGACGAAAGTAGCGGCAATGATTAAAAAGGGAACCAACCTTTCAAGAGCGGTTGATAAATTACTAGCTTTAAAATTAGATTTTTTATACATGTTTAGATAAATAAATAATAAGCCTATTAATAATCTATCTATTAGAAAAAGGCTGTCAATAGGCTAGTTTTGATGACTTGTCGATATAGTTTGATAGCAAGAAAAAAGTGTTTTTAAGGAGAAAGAAGGATGACAATAATGTTTCACGGGTTGTTACACGAATAGACAGGCTGCGTTCAAAGTGATATATTTAGAGGCAAACCATATTACTATTTAGTGAGGGAGAGAAAGAATAGTGCGGAGAAATGCGGAATAGATATAAAGATATTCAAAGATATAGAAAATGTAGGAGATAGAGAGTGAATTTAGCTAAGAAAATAGTTTTGTACTTAAGACAAGACAGAGAAAAAGGGTGATCGAGATAATTTGAAGATGGAATATAGGTAGAAGAAGACCTTAAATGAAGGTGAAGGGGTCAACGGAAGAAAAAGTTACGATAATGCCTAAGATAGGGGATGAAGGAGTAATTGAAAATGAATAGCGGGAGAGGAGAAAGAGTGCTAAAAGAGGGTTTTGGCTAGGAGTTTGAGGCGGAAATCGGGATTTGAGGAGGTTATCGAATTGAAAATTTGAATTATGCTATCATAAATATAGAATGAAGGTGGATAAGAAGTATTTAATTTGGGGAATAGTGGTAGTAGCAGGAATAGGATTGTTTTGGGTGATGGCGACAGTAGTGGTTCCAAGGGTAATGATGGCGATGGTGAAGGCCGAGTTAGTTGGAAAAGTGTCGTTGGCGAATTCATACGTAGTAGGAGAGAAAATAACGGCAATTGCAAACGGGAAGGATGCCGGAAAGATTTCCGTATTTATATTGGACAAGAATGGTAACGGGGTATCGGGGAAGGCGGTGATGATGCAAGGAGAGGGGAGTTTGGGGTCAAAAAGCGGAATGTCGGACAAGGATGGAAAGGTTACGGCAGAATTTGTGTCAGAAGCAGCCGGACAATATCCGGTCCAGGCCTTGGTAGGTGGGTCGGCGATGGGAAAATCGATAACGTTGACGTTTAGTAAGGATTAGTAGAAGTTCAGGGTAATTTTCTGAGGAATAGTAAGACTGTCGACTGAAGCGGAGACAACAAATTTACCGGGAGATTTTGCCGAAACGTCAAAAGTGGCTTTGCCGGTATCGTCGGTGGTGGGTTGGATGGGGTTTAAATTCAAGCCGGAAGGGGTTTTAAGATCAACCTTTTGGTTTTGAATACCAAAACCACGGTTGTCGAGCAGAAAAACAGTGAGGCGAATTTTTTCCTGATCATCAGCTTTGGCCTGAAGAGGGGAGGCAAAAAGATAGGAATTGCTAAGGCCGGTGGAAAGATTGTCGTTCCGGACAGCGGCACGGCCAAAAAAGATGGTGGTTTTGAAAACTAAAAAGAGAGAAGCGATGAGAGCGAAAAAGAGAAAGACGATAAGGATAAGAGTTTTTTTAGAGGACATAGTTAATTAATTATACTAGAGAAATATGGACGGTTGCCCCTAAAGCGGTAGCAACCTTTTTAAGAAAGGCGAGGGAAGGGTTGTAGTTGCCCGATTCCAGGCGGGAAAGGGCTGATTGCTTGGTACCCATTTTTTCGGCCAACTCCCGTTGAGACATGCCGGTTTCCAGCCGTTTACGGATAATGGCATCAATAATTTCGTATTCCGGGCCCAACCGATCATACTCGGCCTTGATTTCGGGATCCAAAAGAGCCTTCTTTTTAAATTCAGAAAAAGGAACGAGATTTATTTTATTTGAAATTTTCATAAAATGATAATAACATATATGTTATATATTTGTCAACTGTTTTATTCTGGCTAAGGCTGTTTTTATGGACGAAAACAATTTTATTTTTAAAATCAAAACCCCTCACTCCCTCGGTTAACTCGGGAGAGTTCCCCTTGACCCCAAAGGGGCAAGCCCTGCAGAGACGGGCAGGCAAGGGAGCCTAAAAACCCTTGCCCTGTCAAGGGAAAGGGCAGGGATAGGGTTTGTAAACTTGGATTAATGAAAAATGTTTTCATATGAAGATTATGGCATAAACGGGATTATGTAGAGATTATGTAGAGACGTAGCGCGCTACGTCTCTACAAGAATAGAAATTTACCTAAAATTTACACTTCCTCCGCTATAAAGTGTTTTTACTTGAGTGGCTGTCAGGGCATAGTTGTAGATTTGGACATCATCGATTTGACCAGGGAAGTAACACGTATCATTGCCTGCTACACCAGTTTTTATCGCCCCGGGTGTTTGTACATCAGTCAAGGTCTGTGATTTATCAAAAATACCGTTAATATATATTGTTATTAGTTTAGTGTCATCAGTTGTAACTACAACATGATACCAATTACTTGCTTGAGTAAATTCAAAATTACTGTAAGAGATGTATCCGCCAGAAGCTATTGAGCCTGACCTTAACTCTAATTTCCCGTCCCCATCCCCGTCATATAATTGTATCCAGTTGTTATTTACCGTTCCCGTATCAAATATGTAATAATTACCGTTTGTAATGGTTGTGGGTTTTATCCAAAGACTAGTTGTATGCACAGAGGTTAAGCCAGAAATAGCATTTATGCCAATATAATCATCCGTGCCGTCAAAGTTTAGAGAGGCGTTGTTTTTACCCGTAGCACCATTGGTCCAGGCGGCGGAGGTACCGATGGCACAAGTACCGGGGGTGTTTTGAGTGCCATTGGCACCAACAACGAGGGTGCCGTCGAGCCCCGCCGTTGCGGGGTTTGCAGCGGAGTTGTGCACTACAGAGCCTTGGCACTCGTCTAGCTTGTACCAGGCAACCGGCCCGCCACGATTATAGTCCCAGGCGATTTGGGCAGGGGTGCGGGCGTAGTTAAAGACACGTACTTGATCAATTTGGCCTTTGAAGAAATAATCAACACTATTTTGTTGGGCCCATCCTATTCCTGCAGGCCATCCGGAAGTAGTGATACTTCCTGTTTGTGTTGTAGATTGCACTTCTTTTCCGCCATCAACTATAAATTTCATATTGTTATTCCCCCCGTTTTTATCGTATATCCAAACAACATGATGCCAATTACCGTCATAAAGATTAGTTGATAGAGTAATAACCCAGTTATAGACTCCTCCCACGTAAAATAGAGCGTAGTTCCTTGAAAGAGTAGCGTGTGCTACACCCCCAACTTTGGAGAAAACAATTTCATAGTTTCCTTTGTCAATTGGTTTTACCCATGCCTCAATGGTAATTGCATCAGTAATATTCAAGCTTGCCCCACTTCCTACCTCCACATAATCATCCACTCCATCAAACTTTAACCCGGCACCGGAGTTTTGATGGCCGGCGGACCAGGTGGGGGCGGAGTTACCGGCACCAAAAACGCCGTGATTGGCGTTGCCACTGGTGTCGTAGGCAGTGGTGCCGACATTTTCTTCAAAATTCCATTCGGCGACAGGCGGAAGACAGGCGGTAGTATCGCCGGGGATGCAATAGGCTTGAGAGGCCGAGCCGGATGGGGCGGTGTTGCCGGTGCCAGAGGAAAGCGAACCCATAACTATTACTTTACCTTGATTGTAGTCGGTTTTAACTTCGTCCGAAGTCAAGGCATAATTGTAGATTTTGACGTCATCAATTAGACCAGAAAAAGGTATATCACCATCCACTCCATTCCACCCGGCCCCTATTTCAATTCTTTCAACGCTCAAAGCCGGTGTGCAATTAGCATATTGGTTGGTTGTTGGATACTCTCTGCCATTTACGTAAATTTTTGTTGTTGAGCTTACTGTTCCAGGTGTCTTGGTAATAACAAGGTGATACCAATTATTATTTTGCAAAACCCCTGCCACAGTATTTTGACCGCAAGCATTAAAATGCGCTCCAACAGAACCGGCGCCGTTATTATCCAACAGAATAGAAAAAGCAGAACTACCTGGTACAACATTAAGTAAACCCGCAACTTGCTTTACGCTTGCCGAAACGTTGGTCGGAAATACCCAGGCAGAAATAGTACCTGAAAAATCTCCGCTCATACCAGTATTATTCCCAGCGTTTTTTACATAATCACTGCCATCAAAACTCAAAGCTTTACCAAATTTGCCATTTTGGGTCCAGGTTGCTCCGGTAATAGTGCCGTTGAGGGTGCTTCCGCCATTGCCACTATTGTTTGCAGTTGTTCCTTGCCCTTCATCAAATTTCCAATGTGCAATGGCTGAGCCAATAGGGGAGCCGACTGCCGGATGCCCAGCGTTCATATCGGAGACGATTTGTTTTTGAGTGAGGGCGTAGTTGTAAATTTTAAATTCATCGACTTTACCATTAAAATACCTAGCGAGCCAACTATCTCTACCAATATATAAAGTGTCTGTTGAAGTCCCCCAAAGATTTGAAGTATTAATTGTTGAAACTAGAATTCCGTTTATATAGAAAAGGGATTGTGATCCACTTAAGGTCCAAGCGTAGTGGTTCCATTGAGTTATCGGGACAGTTGGATTGACTTGACCTATATAGGCTGTACTATTACTATACAAACCAATACCAGTAGAGCTGATGTTTGAATGTATAATAAAATCTCCTCTTTTAGATATTGGTAATCCATTATCATTCCAAGTTGGGGTATTTGAAATAGCCCAATATTCAATTGTGCCGGTGGGAGGCATTGCATAATTGGGGATGGAAACAAAATCATCAGATCCGTTAAAATTGGCTGCTTTCCCATATTTACCTAGCCCATAATGTGAAGTTCCAGTTCCATTCCATGATCCAACAGTCCCATTGCCTGAACTATCTTGAACATTTGTACCGGATCCTTCATCAAAGTTATAATAAAGTTTTGGTCCTGGCGCCCATTCGTATAATTGTTTGACTTCGGCAGGGGATAATGCACGGTTATAAATCCGGACTTCGTCAAGTTTGCCTGTGAATTTTTCGCTGAGCGGAAAAACGCTGTTTTTTACACCTCCGAGTGTTAAGTTGGTAGTTCCTCCTTGCACTCCAGAAGTTGGGTCTGCAACATTATCAACAAGTTGTCCATCTACGTAAAGTTTAATACTGGTCCCAGCGTTACGAGTTCCAACAATATGATGCCAACCGGTGGTTAATGCTGTTGGAGATTTTGCGTTGTTAGAAATTCCATTATCGTATACGCCAAAATTTGGTTTGTCATTATTAGAAGTACTCGACGATAATAATGCAAAAATATATCTTGTACCACCTTCGTTTACATTATCTTTTCTGACTATGTTGGTATTGCCAGTATTTTGACCGGCGGTTACATAAATCCAAGAAGATACAGTCATATCGGAAAAGTTCCAAGTAGTACTAGAGGGAATAGTGGCATAATCATTACTTCCATCAAAACTTGTTCCAACTCCGTATTTTCCGGTTGACCAACCCGGGGCAGAATCACCCATACCGAGAGTGGCGGTGTTGGAATTGCCGGAGAAATCGAGGATGGTGGTGCCAACACCTTCATCCATTTTCCAATAGCCGACCAATCCATCGGAAAAGGCTTCGGAGCTTTTGGGATTGGTACCGAGGTTGACAGAAGATCCCTTGCTGGTGCCGGCATGGCCTTTCCCGGCATTGTAATCATTTTTTATTTCCGCGGGGGAACGAATGTAAGGATAGATTTTAAATTCATCAATGAAACCATTAAAATATCTTCCTCCACCATCAAACCCTTGAGCAATTTTTAACGTATAAGACGGATGTGGGGCAATACTTGAATTATCTGGTTTGTTGGTAACATACACACCGTTTACATAAATATTCGTTCCGCCGGTACTGGTTTTAGCAATTGTGACGAACTGCCATGTATTAGCAGTTAAATTAAAATATGAAGAATCTGGACTTGATGCCCAAGAAGTACCGTTTCCCCATCCAAATTCAAACCGATTAATAGTAGCAGAGCTTTGTTGGAGAACCATTCCGGTATAAGAGCCACCATGATTTCCAAAAATATCGGCATATTGAACTTGGGAAGATCCGGGTTTTACCCAAAAAGAGATCGTAAAGTTGTTTGTTAAACTGGGAAAAGTACTGTTTGTATCTAGATAATCATTACTGCCATCAAACATCAAACATTTACCACTGATACATTGATCCTCTGTTTGCCAAGTGGCGCCGTTTAAAAATCCATTGTTTTTGCTGGAGGTAGAATCATTGGCGCTGGTGCCAACGCCTTCATCAAATTTCCAATAAGCAACGGGGGCTTTGGAAACTTCCTCGGTGGCAGGAGAACCGGCAGTGATGAACGAATATCGGATAATAACAATACCTGAGCCACCTCCGCCGCCATTTCCTGACGGACTATATGCACCAGCGCCGCCGCCACCGGTATTTGCAGTTCCCGAACCAACAGCGGCGTATAAGGTTGTAGTTGAATTTCCGCCTCCACCCAGACCTCCGGTTACCCCATTGTAGGCACCTCCTCCTCCGGCATAATACGTGGCTGAACCAGAGATGGAATATGAGAGTCCAGTTCCTCCAACTCCAGTTGTTCCTCCTATAGAACCGGCTCCACCACCACCGCCACCTCTGGAGCTGGCACCGGTTCCGCCGGAATAACCTTGTCCGACTACCCCACTGCCTCCACCGGTTCCGGTATGAGTTCCTCCTCCCCCAGACCCTCCGGCAGAACCAGCACTGGGGGCAGAAGCTCCTTGTCCTCCGCCTATTGCTGTCAGGGTTGAAAATACAGAGTTATTACCATTGGTTGCAGAAGGAACACTACCACCGACAGTTACAGTATAGGCCTGTGGAGTGATGGTAAAAGATGAATTATAAATTAGACCACCGGCTCCGCCGCCGCCGCCTTCGTATCCGAATCCGTTACCATTTCCACCGCCACCACCGCCAGCAACAACTAAGACTTCAATGTTTCTACTTGTGCCAGAGGTAAAGGTACCACTACCTAAAAATGTGTGAATACGATAGCCGCCAACCGAGGTCATGGTGCCACCAATAGTTATATTTTGGGTGCTACTGGCGCTGGTAGCAGAAGGGTTGCCGTAGTACATATAGATAGTAGCCCCGCCGGTGGGGATGGAAGGCACAACTCCCCAGACATCAACACTGTTGTTAGTGGAATCTTCAATTAAATAATTAATTAATTTGCCATTGACATCAGTGAAACGAAGATCGTTCAAACTAGCCTGAAGCTTACCGGCAGTGACTAAAGCACTTAAATCAGAACTGGATAATACTTTTATCTGAATATTAGTAATAGCGGAGGCGGTATTACCAATATTGATGGCTTGGCGGTAATGCCAGCCATCATCCCACCATCCCGCCGAAGCAACCTTGGCTTGTTGATTGATACGGACAAGAAGAACAATAGGGATCAGTAGAAAGACAAGAATGAGGAAAAGAGTTTTGTAGGAGAGACGGGACACAAAATCTATTATAACGATTTATGATATAAGATTTATGATTTATGAATAAAACAGGTCAAGGGAAGGATTTGAAATGAGGAATTTGGATTTGTAGGGGCGCGGCGTGATGTTCGTAGGTTTCTGGTGTAATATTATGAAAATGAAGAGTAAGCAAAAAAGATTATGGCGAAAAATGTGTAAAGATACTGTATCTCTAAAGGAGTGGTCCCGGATGTTACATAGATGGTGGAAATTAAATGTAGTAAGGAAAATTGAGTTTAAGAAAAACAAAGGGGAATTGATTTAAATATGAGAAAAACAGTTTATTGATTTTCGTATTACAATGTTATACAATATTGAAGAGTTAGTTTGGGATGAATGGAACATAGAGCACATTAAAAAACATGATGTGAGCGTGAATGAAGTTGAAGAAACGTGTAGTTTGTTAATTAAAACTTATAAAAGTTATCAAAAAAGATTAATTGTTTTAGGAAAAACGAAAAATAACAGATTGATAACAATGGTTTTAATGAAAAAAAGTAAAGGAAGTTATTATGTAGTTACGGCTCGGGATATGAGTCGGGCAGAGAAAAAACTAATAAATGAAAAATAAAATGGTAATACCAAAATTTAAAAATGTGACACAAGAGGCTGATTTTTGGGATAAAAATGACGTAACTGATTTTTTACCAAAAATGAAAGAAGTGAAAGTAAAATATAGCCCAAAAATTGTTAAAGAAGAAAGCATTGTGGTTAGAGTTCAGCCGGAAATGAAAAAAAGACTAGAGATGGTGGCAGAAAATGAGGGATTGAAATTATCGACAATGTTAAGAATGTGGTTCGTGGAAAGATTGAGACAGATACAATGAATTCAAACCCCTCCTCTAATCCTCCCCTTGACAGGGGAGGAAATAAAAACCCTTGCCCTGTCAAGGGAAAGGGTAGGGTTAGGGTTTAAATTAGCGAAAATTCACGCTTCCTCCGTTGTATAGTGTTTTGATTTGTGTTGCCGTCAGGGCATAATTGTATATTTGGACATCATCGATTTGACCATTGGTGTAATATTCATTGCCTCTGCCGCGACCAATGTTGACAGTTGGATTGGTAATACTGCTGACATTTGCTTCATAGGCGGAATATTTGCCGTTAATATATTGTGTCATTCCAGAGCTATTTTTTACACATGTAATTAGTGTCCAATTATTGTAACCGATACTTACTGGATTAGCGGCTGCATTATATAAATCGCAACCACATTGTTGATTGTCGCCAGCTTCGCAAGCTATGTTTATAGTTGGATTGGCGCCTAAGGCTAGTGGAACTTGCCATGTTCCAGTGGAACTATTAATTTTAATCCAAGCAGAGATAGTCACATCGGGTAAAGTAGATCCTAAAGTAATGTTGCCAACATAATCATCATTTCCATCAAAATTTAAACTAGAATTAATTTTGCCGGTGGCACCGTTGCCCCAAGGAGAAGAAGAACCGGTGCCTAAAGCGCAAGTGCCAATAATATTTTGGCTTCCGGTGGCACCGACAACGAGGGTGCCGTCGAGAGCGGAGTTATAGGAAGTGTTGGTGGAATGAATGGTGGTGCCTTGGCATTCGTCAAGGTTATACCAAGCTACCGGCGCGCCTTTGTTGTAATCGTAGGCGATTTGGGCAGGGGACCGGGCATAATTATAGATTTTAACTTGATCAATAAGACCTAAAAATTTTCCAGTGGCTGCATAGCCAATTCTAATTTCATCTGCGATACTTGCAATAGTGCCAACAGAGAACTGGCAGTTTTGAACTCCATTTAAATATAAAATTCCCTGTGATCCGGTGTAAACAGCGGTCGCATGATACCAAGAGCCCACATTCAAGGCCGATGTTTGGCATGTTTTTTGAGCTCCATCGTTGATATCCCACAATAAATAATTTCCATTTAACATTTCCAGTGTCCATAATCCATTCTGAAAACCAGAAACATATTTGGTTATTAGTCCGCGTTCTCCACCAGCGTTAGCTGACATTTTAAACCATCCTTCAATAGTAAACGGATTGTAACTAGTAGAAATTCCCGTACCGACGTAATCATCACTCCCATTAAACTTTCCCGCTTTTCCATATTTTCCGGTATCCCAATGTGTTCCAGTGCCATTCCAGCCGCCATTATTTACATTGCCACTGGTATCAAAAGCAGTGGTACCGATGCCTTCATCAAAATTCCATTCGGCGACGGGAGAAAAACAGGGGGCACTGTCACCGGGGACACAGTAATTGGATAAACTTGAATTACTGACATTAGAAGGCGCTGAACTTTTATAGGTTGCAGTTGAGGGTAAGCTTGACTGTAGGCCCCATTTTGCGGCAAGATATCCTTCAATTTTCTGACGCTCAGCATCTGATAAGGCTCGGTTATATACAACGATTTCAGCAATGTCAGCGTCAGAGAATTCAGAAACGCCTCCCATTCCCACTAAAGATAGGCCATTTGGGCCGGCAACTCCACCGGCATTACTGGCTATTTGTACGCCATTTTCGTAATACGATGAAAGGGCTCCTGTTTCTACAGCACTTTCGATATACCAATTTGTAGTTGAGGGTGTTCCTCCTGCTGGGGAAACCCAGCCTTCAAAATAGGCTTGGGCGTGACTGCCGCCCCAAAATCCTAATAGCCAATTATTGTTTACACCGGTAAGGACTCTCCCATTAGTTCCTCCTGTTTGCCTAGCAATATAAATTACACTAACAGGGGAGATAAAGTTAGTTGAAGTAGTCATTGTTTGGGCGCTAGCGTTGGTAAATCTTAAAACTGGTTTTCCATTTAAGACACTCTGAACATATGCTGGTTGTTTTGAACCAGTGGCTTGAACTACGTTGTTTCCACTGCCACTTTTATCATTCCATTGGCTGACTCCGGTGGCTTGAGTTATAGTTGATGGCGCATCAGCATCAAGCCACAAGGTCAATCCGGGAATTGATTTTGGTGCTTCTTCGGTACTCTTTGAGCCTAAAGCAAGAGAAGAACCTTGGTTATAATCGAGTTTTACTTCATCCGAAGTTAAGGCGTAATTGTAGATTTTGACGTCATCAATAAGACCGTTAAAACCCCAGCCTCCGTTACCATTTCCTCCAATACTAAAATTTGCACCAGAGTCTATTCCGTCTCCGGTAACTGTCTGACTATCTACTAATTTGCCATTTAAATATAGTTTGATACTGTCGTTGTGGGTAAAAGTGCCCACTAGGTGAATCCATTGGTTGTTGTATGACGTTAAGTCGGTTGTTGCAGACCAAGTTTGATAGACGGGGTTTTTAAAAACGGACCAGTTAAGAGTGTAACTGTTACTAAAATATGCAAAATAGCCATCGTTCCAAGTGCCATACATTTTGTGGATAACACTTGAGTAACTGGATTGTTGTCCGTTAAGTTTTATCCAGGCAGACCAGGAAATATCCTTACCGGCGCCAAGATCAAGGCTAGCAGGATCTGTTAATGTGGCGAGATCACTTTCGCTAGGATTGAAACTTAATGCTTTTCCAAATTTACCATTATTGGTCCAAGCGGGGGCGGAGGTGCCAGTACCTAACGTGATATTTAAAGAAGATCCACCATTGCCGGAATTGTTGGCTGTTGTCCCGTATCCTTCATCAAATTTATACCAAGCAACCGCTGATCCAACAGGGGAGCCGACGTTTGGGTGGCCGGCGTTCATGTCGGAGACGATTTGTTTGGAGGTGAGGGCGTAGTTGTAGATTTTGACTTCATCAAAAGTTCCAAACCATTGGCCACCACCACTGGTATAGTTTCCTATTGAAGAGAAATCCGAGGTACTGATTTTTGACAAAGCTGTTCCTTTTAAAACACCATCAATATAGAAACCAGTTGAAGAACTCGTTCCTACCGCAGCAACATGGTGCCAACCGCTGGAGAGAGTATTGATATTAAATCCGGAAGTATACCAACCACTATTATAAGTACCAATTTCTCCACCACTTTCGACAAGGATATGATGGTAAGTTCCTCCATTATGTGATAACAAAGTTCGCCAACCATCGGTGTTTGTTGGAAGAGGAAATAATACCCAAGCTTCTGCTGTCCAAGAAGCAGGCGTCGCATAAGCAGAAAATGCTATTTGACCGTTGGCGTTGGAAGTTTTTCTGGCTTTGCCATATTTTCCGGTGACAATTGAAGTTTGTGCAGTGGCAGTGCCAGTATAGTTGTTTCCACTCGTGTCGTTTGCGTTATTACCTGATCCTTCATCTAAATTGTAATAAACCACCGGGCCGGGGGCCCATTCATAAAGTTGTTTGACTTCGGTGGGGGAGAGGGCACGGTTATAAATCCGAGTTTCGTCAATAGAACCCTGAAAATATCTTCCGCCAGCCCCTCCAATTGCATCAAAGGTGACATTAGTGGTAGGGCGAGGACTCCATAACATGGTGGTCGAATCTTTATATTGCCCACCGTTTATATAAACGGTAACTTTTGTATGGTTGCTATCAATTGGTTCATTTACAACAGTAGTCTGGAACCATTGATCGAAAGGAATTTGGGTTCCAAGAGTTAAAGATGAATACCATAGGTAATAAGTTGAGTCATAGTAGTCTTGGTACCAACTTAATATTCCACCGCTATGATAAAACCAGTGGCCACCATTTGTTCCAATGCCGGTACCTAAAAACCCTGCCCAATTTTGATCGGCTCCGTTTGGAATTTTTTGCCACATGGAGAACGACCATGGTTGACTAATAGTAAAACTCTTATCGGTTATATCAACATACTGGCTTATTCCATCAAACACACCTCCGTTTCCAAACTTTCCTGCACCCGTGGTTGGTTTGGTGGAACCGACGCCGACACCGTGATTGCCGTTACCGGAGGAATCAACTACTTCATTGGCAGACCCGTTCCAGATAGCTTCATCCATTTTCCAATAGCCAACTAAACCGTCGGAAAAGGCTTCGGAATTTTTGGGATTGGTGCCGAGATTGGCAGAAGATCCCTTGCTGGTTCCGGCATGGGCCTTACCGGCATTGTAATCAGCTTTGACTTCGGCGGCAGAACGAGCGTAGGGATAGATTTTGGGTTCATCGATGAAACCATTAAAGTATGCGCTAGGACCACCCGCCCATCTTTCGCGGCCAATGTTTGTTGGATCCGTTGACTCATCATAACTATTTACAGTCCCACCGTTATTATCAGATTGATCGACACGTATTCCATCAACATAAATACTAAACCCTGAGTTTGTTAGTGTTCCATTCCATGTTGCAACAATGTGGTGCCATTTATTATTTATAAGAACATCTTGGGTAGATTTTCTGCCAATATAGTTACCACCATTGCTATCGTTAAGAGAAACGAAAACATCATTACCGTCTAGCCGTAGCGTGTAACCATCCATGTTGGCGGCACCATTATAGTTTGAAATAATTCCTGCCGTAGGGGAATAATCTCCAGACTTTACCCAGGCAGAGAGAGTAAAACCGTTGTTTAGAAAGTTGTCGATTGTAGTGTTGGTGTTAATATAATCATTACTTCCATCAAACTTTAAACATTTACCACTGATGCACATATCTTCGGTTTGCCAAGTGGGGGCGGAGGAGCCGAGGCCAAAAACACCGTTGTTGCGATTAGAAGAGGAATCGTAGACAGTGGTGCCGACGCCCTCGTCGAAGGACCAATAGGCGACGGGGGCTTTGGAGACTTCTTCGGTGGAGGGGGAGGCGGCAGTGACAGTCTGGGTTATAGAAACAGCAGCTTCCCGAACACCAACCAGAACGTCGTTTGTTTTAAATTGAGCTGGATCAGGGCAAACAGTACCGCCGCCAGGGCTTGAGCCCCAATTCCACATCCAAGAGTCGTAATGACAACCTCTCATATCGCCACCGGAAAGACCAAAGCCATAACCGGTGTGACTACACCAACCACCTGGGGGAAATTCCATTAAAACTAAACCATAACCGCCGTTAGGAGTATAACCAGTACAAGCATTGGAATAACTAGGAGAATTACTACTGAGATAAACTTGTGCGGATGAAGTGTAGGAAAAGGTGGTACCGACGGAATTAGAATAGATAAAATCGACAGGAGCACTCCAACCATTAACACCTTTAGTAGCGAAGGCAAAGAAGTTGATATTGTACAAAGGTCGATAAATTATTTGGTTGTAATTAATTTGACTATTTTTACTCCAAATTGAAAATTGACCAGCAGCAGAAACAGAACCATAGTCGGTGAAAGGATTTTGGGTCGAACCTTGGGCTGGATGTTTAATAAGCATTGTCCAACCACCACCAGAGGTGTTGAGGTCGCAATAGGCTTGATAAGCATCAGAAGTTGACTCGCCGTTTGGATCAATATAGTAAATATTGTCGGTGGTGGCACCACTTAATTTAACGGCCTTACAAGTAATGCCAGGAAAATTTGCTGTTCCAATAATCGATTTCCCCGCGCTAGCAGAAGGGTTGCCATAATACATATAGATAGTAGCCCCGCCGGTGGGAATAGATGGAATAAGTCCCCAAATATCAACACTGTTATTGGTTGAATCTTCAATCCAATAATTAAAGGTTTTTCCATTGATATCAGTGAAACGAAGATCATTTAAATTAGCTTGAAGTTTACCGGTAGTGACTAAGGCACTTAAATCGGAATTTGATAAAATTTTAATTTGTGAATTTGTTTGCGTTGCACCCGTATTGCCAATATTTATAGCTTTGCGGTAGCTCCAACCGTCGTTAAACCATCCCGCTGCTGCGGGATTCGCCCGCTGATTGATACGGAGGAGAAGAACAATAGGGATTAAAAGGAGAATGAGAATTAAAAAGAGAGTTTTGTAAGAGAAATGCTGGGCTTTGGAAGAAAGGGACATTGATTAAGTATAGTATGTAGAGACGTAGCGCGCTACGTCTCTACAATTTGAATTGTAGGGGCGCGGCCCAAATGCAGAATTGGGATTGCATTTTGATTACAAATGTATTACAATTGTAATCAATGAAAAGAAATGTTTTACAGATTCCAATTAAAACAGAATTAAGAAACAAGGCGGAAAAACGGGCTGAGAAATTGGGTTTTTCTTCTTTGCAGGAAATGATTCGGGTAGCATTAACACAATTAACTAAAGAAAATAATATAAAGGTTGATGATATATGCAATAAATATGGCATATATTATTTGGGCATGTTTGGATCGATGGCTAGGGGTGAGGCAAGAACGGATAGTGATGTTGACTTACTGGCCAAATTTGACGATGAAAATAAAATCGGCTTATTTGAATTAGACAGGGTGCAGAGGGATTTGGAAATGAGATTCGGAAGGAAGGTAGATTTGGTGACAAAAATGAATAAATATATCAAACCGGAGGCAATGAAGGATTTAAAAACAATCTATGAAAGATAATTTGGTTTATTTAAGGCAAATTGTTGATTATGTTGATGAAATTGAGAGGTATATGGGCAAGGTAAAATTTGATGAATTTGAAAAAAGCGGATTATTGCAGGATGCGGTTATCAGAAAAATAGAGCTGATCGGGGAAGCGGCGAAAAAGTTGACGATTGGTTTTTGGGAGAAGTACAGAAAAGAATTGCCGTTGGCCGAAGCGGTGTCGACACGCAACAGATTGATTCATCAATATGATGATATAGATTTGAAAATTGTCTGGAATACGATTAAAAACGATTTGCCGGAGTTGAAGAAAAAGATTGGGGAATTGATTTAAGCTTTAATCAACTCTTTTTGATACAAAAACGGCAGGTAGCGGATAGCCTTGGGGTGGAGGTAGTAAACATAAATCAAATAGAAAAAGAAGGTCAACGTGGGAATGAAAAAAGCTAAGGAAATAATGAGATAGCGATTTTGGAGCCAGAAAAGATAAAGAAGAGAGGGGAGAAGGAGAGTAAGAGTGTTGGAATTGGGAGAGGATTGCGATTGATAGTTAACGGTGGTGAAGAGTCGGTAATTGGTAGCATATGAAGTGGGGAGACTAAAGCTAAAATTGCCCAAGGAATCGGTAGTAACATCGAGAGGGGGAAGAGAAAAGGCGGCAACGCTTTTGGGAAAATTAGGAGCATGACTGGCCTGGTAGAAATGAATTTTGACAGTGGAATTGGGGAGACTTTGGCCGGAGGAGGCAACGGTGGAAAGAGGTTTGGGGCTGGGGGTGTCAAGAGTGAGAGTGGGGGGAAGAATGATAGGTCCGATATTGGTGTGATAGTTGGTCGAAGGAGGTGGAGGAACACAAACAGGGTAGGAAAGACGACGGTTGTCGTCGGTGGCGGAAAAACAAAGATCGGAAACGTTTCTGGGCAGAATTAAGCGGTTGAATTCAAAGTAGCCGGAATTGTTACTAATGGTTTTGGCATAGGCATTGACGGAGGTAAGTTCAACTT
>Ga0265292_1001352_pt1 | contig 21936 bp, 16 predicted proteins | sample Munlanlewell296A_FD_189080 | JGI IMG/M metagenome (GOLD analysis project Ga0265292, IMG submission 189080) | Leachate microbial communities from a municipal landfill in Southern Ontario, Canada - Leachate well 296A | ecosystem: Engineered > Solid waste > Landfill > Unclassified | place: Canada... | reverse complement strand
ATGGCAAAAAACACCATCAAAAGTCTCTTCATGATTTCAGACCCCCTCTGTATCTCCCCCCTTGGTAGGGGGAGAAAAAGCTCGCTTAATCCTCCTAAATTTTGCTCTCTCCCACATCTCATCCAACACTGTTTGAATTTGAAACCGTATAAATGCTATCGTTCGGGACATCCACAACCTCGAAAGGTAGCACATGAACAAGGGACGAACGATATTTTCCCAAGTAATGGATTTTGTTCCAAGGCATGAATTTCACCGATGCGTCGAACGGTATCACGACTTATACAAAATTCAAAACTTTTCATGTTGGGATCATTTTCTTTGTATAAACGTGACTGATCCTTCATTTTTCATACTGCTGAAATGGTCAGGTTGCTTATTAGCGCTATGCCGACGATATAATCCGATGGCAAAAATCGAAAAGACGATGAACGCAAAGACAATGCATACTATGGTTTCAGAAAACATGGCGAAGTAAGTTATTACTGATGTTACGCAAAAAGGTAAAAATGGTTCGACGTGGTGCAGAAACAGCGGTCATCCTGATCAAATCCTTTGCTGTTTGTTCCGAAGGAATCCCTGCGGGAAAGGATGCGTCTCCCGATAGGGATGCCTTCGGCAGAAGGATGACATAACTATCTTAGCCTGCGCCTTGCTCACCATGACCGTTTTTCTTGTTTTGTGTAACGTGAGTTATTAAACAAATAGTAGACGGTAAAATTGTGCAACAAGAAAACAGATGATGATGCCCATAACAATCGGCAGAATAGACGCAACGATGGTCCATTTCATACTTTTTGTCTCTTTATAAATCGTATAAATTGTTGTGGAACAGGGATTATGCAGTAAACTGAATAGCATCAGATTTAATCCTGTCAAAAATGTCCACCCGCCGGTGCGGAGCACGTCTGCCACTCCAGTCGCATCATCGAGTTCGAACATCACTCCAGCGCCGTCTCCCACGCCGGCGAGTTTTGTGCTCAGTACAGTCAACATCAACACAGTGGGAATGACAATTTCGTTTGCCGGAATGGCGATGATATATGCCAATAAAATTACGCCATTCAATCCGAGCAGCATTCCGAACGGATCAGACACATTAATGAAATGTTCGGCGATGCTCAATTCGCCGACATGAATATTGGATACAAGCCAGATTACCGCTCCCGCCGGTGCTGCAAAAACCACCGCGCGCCACAGTACGATCGCCGTGCGATCAATTAATGAAGTATACAACGTCTGCCACAATTGCGGAGGCCGGTACGGAGGGAGCTCAAGACTGAACGCCGACGCTTCTCCTTTTAAGACGGTGCGGGAAAGTCCCCACGACACTGTGAGAGTAAAAAAAATGCCGAGCATCGCTACGCCGACTACCGCTCCTGCGGTGACCAGTCCGACGAGATGTGCCGGCGCCAGTGCACCGAAAAAAATAGAAGCGATCAGAATCTGCGTTGGCCATCGTCCGTTACAGAGAGAAAAATTATTGGTGATAATCGCGATGATCCGTTCTCGCGGACTATCAATAATGCGTGTTGCAACCACCCCCGCTGCGTTGCATCCGAATCCCATTGTCATGCTGAGGGACTGTTTTCCATGGGCGCCCGCTTTTCGAAAAAGGGAATCCATATTGAATGCGACGCGAGGTAGATACCCAAAATCTTCCAGCAATGTGAAAAGGGGAAAGAAGATTGCCATCGGCGGTAGCATGACACTGATAACCCACGCCATGGCAAGCCACACACCGTCTACCATTAGGCCGGTCAACCACCAAGGAGATCCCACTATGAGTAAGAGGGATTTCAACCACGGATGAACAGTGTCCACAAGGAATGAAGCGATCATAGCGGAGGGAACATTTGCGCCTTCCACCGTCAGCCAAAATACAAGTGCCAGCATCAAAAACATCAGCGGGAAACCGAGCCATCGGCTTGTGATCAACTGGTCCAGCCGCCGGTCAAAATCGAATCGGGTGCGTCCGGACGGCGCAGTAACAGCGCGCGCGGCAATCTGATTTGCATCCGCGTAAAGTGATTCCACCAGTGTGTCGTGAATATGTTCCCCAATCTCCCACCGCAGCGTGTTTGCAGTGGAAAGAATGGATTCGGTAGTATATTCACTCGGTTGATTTTTTTTCTTCATACAGTTGTCTGTTTTTCTTTCTTTTCCCGGGAGAGGATTGGAGTATTTCGGGATAACATTTTTAATTCTCCGCTCTTGACGGCATCGATGATTTTTTGGTCGCCCTCTAACAACCGCAACGCGATCCATCGTGTATTGGGGAGATTGGGGAACGCGGTAGCGATTTTTCCGGTTAATTCAGCTATCGCTTTTTCCAGCCGCGGTGCTGTCCGCTCCAGTCGGTGGGGACGGCATACATAGGTGCCGGTTGTCACCTCGTAGATGTATTTTAAAAGTTCGGGAATTCCTTCTTCCTGCCTTGCAGATGCAGCCACCACAGGAATGCCGAGATCTTTTGCCAGTCGGCGAGCATCCACTTCAATATCATGACGCTTCGCTTCATCCATTAAATTCAGACAAAGTACCGCCCGGTCGGTAATCTCCAGCACTTGCAGGACGAGATTCAGATTTCGTTCGAGACGGGTTGCATCAACTACGATGACGGTAACATCCGGCTGACCGAAGAGAATAAAATCCCGGGCAACTTCTTCATCGGTACTTGTGGAGAGTAAAGAGTACGTGCCGGGAAGATCGACAAGTTTGAAGCGTTTGTTTCCGTAGTCGAATCCCCCTTCGGCACGCGTGACTGTTTTACCGGGCCAATTGCCGGTATGCTGCCGGAGTCCTGTTAATGCATTGAACACGGTGCTTTTTCCCGTGTTCGGATTTCCAGCAAGCGCAACGACAAAATCGAACTGCGACATGTTGATCCCGAGTTTTGTCAAATTGCCGAGGTTGTGAACCGGGCAGTCTTCGCATTGTGTTGCCGGAGTGTGTGTCATAGGTTTCATGGTGGCCAAAAGTTACTTTTGAATGAAAATCATATCGGCATGCTGCTGCCGGAGTGCGACTAGTGCGCCGCGAATATTGTATGCCGTTGGATCACCCGAAGCGCTCTGCATTTCTGCGCGGATGGTTGTGCCGGGAACAACACCGAGATCCATCAGCCTTCGCCGTTGATAACCGCGCATCGCCTTCGAAATACTGAGCACGGTCGCTTCTTCTCCAATACCGAGCGATGAAAGAGGAGAAAGTGGCGATGTAATTCGATGCTCTTCTTCGGTAATCGGCGCAACGGTCAGGTTATTTGTAAGGATCGGTGCTAGCACAATCTCTTCGCCGTCCGCAGCAAACCGTACCCGTTCGTTTGAACGTTCAATCATCATCACCTGCATGCCAACATATAATCCCTGAGCAACCAGTTGGGCAAAAACTGCTTCCGGCTCATCTTCAATATGTGTGATAACGGCATATTCTCCGCTGTTCAGCGAGAGCATGGAGCGTCCTTTTTTTGGCGGCAATTCGCCGGTTGGCGTGGGGATCGGATCGCCGTGAGGATCGAAATGCGGATTGCCAATTTGTGCAGCGAGTGATTCCGCCTCCTCCGGTGTTAACGTATGCTCCGCCAATTCTGCCGATGCGTGCCATTCTGTTGAAGGAACGCTCGTTTCGTCCGCCAGGTAGCTTTCCCACAACCGGTGCACCCGGATGATACGAAGTGCGTAGGAATTTCCATCCGGAGTCAATTTTACTCCGATATCGTTCGTCACCAGCAGACCCATGGACGATAACCTTGTTAACAGTTCAGCAGATTTATCCGTGGAAATTAACAGTGCGCCGGCAATACTTTCGGTCGTGCAGGTAATGTTTTTATATTCGCAGTTGAAGATGTGTTTTAATGCGTCCTCAATAGCGACGCGCTGCATGCCGCGTCTGGCGTGTTTCCAGCGAGGATATAACCCATATTTTGGAAGTAAAAATATTGCAGTTACGGCAACAGCGAACCCGAACAGCAGTAAGGCTTTTCCCGGATCAATCATAGTCTACCTCTCGACATCTTCGACAAAAATGTTCGAAGCAATGGTGGAGCTGATGTTGACTTCCTTCTGACCAATGCGTACCAGCAACGAATTGTCAAAGTTCATTTTTTGTTTTATCACGATCTCTTTGTTCAGCGAAATGCCAATAGAAGAAACGTATTGCAGCATCTCGGAATTCGAATCGCTTACACGAAGTACGCGCACGGTTGTTCCTTCTCGTGCTTCAAGCATAGGATAACTCATGGAACAGCTGATCACGCCGTCTTTCGTCGGAATCGGATCGCCATGCGGATCGATGGACGGGTGACCGAGTACGTGATCGATCTTCTCTTCCATCTTATCGGACATGATATGTTCTAACCGTTCCGCCTCGTCATCAATCTCATCCCAACCGAAATGCAACACCTGGACAAGAAACATTTCCCACAACCGGTGTTTCCGGATTATTCGAAGCGCAAGGAGTTTTCCTTCTTCCGTCAGTTCCACACCTTTGTACGGTGTATGAGTCAGAGTTCCTTCTTCCGCAAGTTTTTTTATCATTTCGGAAACCGATGCCGGGGAGATCTGCAGCTTTTCCGAAAGGGACGAGGTGGTGACTTTCCCTTCATTGGAAGAGAGCTTGTAAATATTTTTGAGATAATTTTCAATCTGTTCACTTGCCATATATTTTTTCTAAAATTTACCTGAAGGTCGCCTTGAAAGTGACAGGCAGAGTATTGTTAATCGTGGCCGCAGGCGCACGTATCATTTAAGGATTCCGCTTTTTCGAAACACTCTTTCCCCTCCTTCACGGAGAAATACACCAGTCCGATAGCGCCGGCAGCATCGACATATGGAAGAGAAAACATTTCATATAGGAAACTGGATGTCAGTAAAGTGACGGACATATACACGCACACCACGTTACAGTTGGCATCGGCAATCATCGCTTTTGAGTCCAGTGCAGTACCGACGTTTTTCTTGTAATAAATCAGTCCCAACATTGAAACAATGGAGATGAGAGAAATAACGACACCCCACACTGTTGATTCCGGCTGCTGATTGAAAAAGACCGCAAGAATTGCTGAGAGTAATAATCCTCCGGATAACAGATAGAAAGACCAACCGGTAATTTTGAGCGCGGTAATTTCGAATGGACTTTTATTACTTGCAGGATTGTTCGCAATGCGGATAACCATAGCGGCAATACCCACACCGGACATTGTTTCAATAAAACTATCCACACCAAAACCGAATAGTGTCAGTGATTCATCAGAGTAACCCACCATCATCGAAATAAGACCTTCGGCGATGTTATAAAATATCGTAAAAATGCTCAAATATAGGGCAAATTTGTATAATTTTTTCTTCTCCGGAGAGATAGCTGAAAGAATTGCAGTTGTTTCCATTTTTGGTTTCCAGAATTAATATTTAGGTTTGCCTAAATTTATATCAAGGCGTATTGAAAGTCAAGAGAAATATTCAAAAACTACTTTTCTCCAAAGATCTTTAACCACTCTTTGATTTGGTGCGGTGTAAGAGAAATGTCGGATTTTTCGGTGACTGTATCATCTTCCTCTGCGAGAAGATTGGCAAAATGTTTTGCCGTATGTGTTTGACAGGAATATGCTGTGGCGAAAGAAATGATCTCTCTGTCCGATGAGATGATGACAAGAGATGTGCGTTGTTTAGAATTCTTGATTAGTTGCTTGATCCTTGTGTCTGCCGATACCGGTGAAGAAAAAATGACATGAATGGGAGCATGTACGGTGTGTTTGTTGTGTTCGGTTGGTTCAATTCCATCAAAAACGACCGTCGCTCGGAATTTTCGTTTATGGGTCAGTTGTGCAGTGGAGTGGATCAGGAGTTCACGCGCAACGTTCAAATCATGAAGTAATGTTTTCTGCAATGTTGGAATCGCATGGATCACATTGTATCCATCTATGATGAGATGGTTCATAATTACTCGCCCGAAAGATGTTCATAATCATGAATACGATTCATGTTAACTCCCATTGCTTTTCCGCGGGAGCTTTTCTCGAAGATATCTTTGAACTTTGCATCCCAGACGATTTCATCATAGCGGTATGAAGAACGGGAATGTACTGTCTGAGAATATGTTTCGTCTGTTGCCGTAATCAGAACGAACATTTCGGTCTCCGATTCACGGAGGAATTGTGTGTTGCTGTTGTGCAGCGGGCTCTTTTCGTCAATCTCGTGGACAATGGTCCAATGGAGTGGAAAGAATGTCACTTTTTGCCGGTCTAATGGGAGTGAATGGTATTGTCGGACCCTGCGACCTTCTTTTTCCTGCATCCAGGAAAAGATGATCTGTGCTTCGATGTTGATTAGTTGACTGGAACGCTGATTAATGATACGGACCATCAGTGCTTTCCCGTTCTTGAACGGCGCAATGACGGCATTGCGACTATACAGGATTTTTGCATTGGGCCGCGCGAAACGGGCAAACAGAAGGCCGGTTACCAAAGCTGCTCCGACAAGACCGGCAAACGCCTCAATGGTCATCAACCAGTTCGCAGCTGCATTTCTTGGATTCAAAGCGCCGTATCCAATAGTGGCAAACGTTTCAACGCTGAAGAAGAAGCAATTCCAGAAATGGTTTGTGAATGTCGTGCTCTCCGTTCCATTCAGCGCATCGCCGCCGCAAAAATAGTATCCGAATGCAAAAAGAAAATTGATCACAAAATAAAAGACTGCTGTTAAGACAAAGAATCTCGTCCAGCTCATCGTGAGCAGCCAGTGATAGATGCTCATGGTTTTTACGAACGACATGCCGTCACGATCCACATTAAATGTGCCGTCCCGGTTCATCATCCTGCTGTGCTGTTGCTGTGAAAGACGTGAGCCGAAACCAAGGTCGTTCTTATCTTCCTGAACGGGCTTTGATGGTCGTAATCTTTTCATTATGAAAGATCCCTTTTTTTCTTGGCGATGATCATGACGCCGTTGCCAGTAGACCTAGACCCATGATAATCGATGGTCATAGATAAAAGGTACAACGGATAAAAGAGCAAATAGAAGGGGATAAGGATTATTGCTGTCAACGGATGCCACGATTTAAAGAACCACTCAAACATTGCGGAAATTTCAAACATCGTTGCCGCAAATTTTCCAAAAGAATGCTTTTTTTCAAGGATAGTAAATCCGGATTCAGACAAGAGTTGTTCGAGTGTCGTATCGGTATATGTCTGCGGCCTGCCGATAATTTCATCATAATCGAATCCCGGTTTTTTTGCGAACCGACGATAAAGAGAAAGATTCCGTCGATAATTGACAGCTACATAGATCAGCAGCGTTCCATTTTGTGAGAGCGAAGCATGAAAGTTTTTTAGCACAACGCTATCATTGCCGATATACATCAACACACCTATACATAATATCATATCCGTATTGTAAGGCAATATAGCTGTTCCAAGATCGCTGCAGACGAATTCCATATTATTTGCATTTGTTGATGCTGCTAAACGATTGCATGCATCAATATTGGAGGGAGAGACGTCAATACCAATCACCTTCTTTGCTTTTTTGAATTCGGGAACGGAAAATGCATAATCACCCATCCCGCATCCGGCATCGATGACAGTGTGGGGAGTGCCGGTTGTCTGCAAAACGGTGCGGATAGCACGTCGGGCATATTTCATCCTTAGCACGGAGAGATGATTAATCCAATAATAGAGAAAAAGGATTCGCGGAAAACGGAGCACGAGTGCTGGCGCATGCTGATGACTGAGATATTGTGAAACAATTTTTGCCATAAAGTATTTTTTGGAAACTATTCGGCGTAAATTTTATTTAGACCATTAATATTGATCATTCTGAGCGCCCGTTTAACTGACACAGTCGGGTATGCATCGAAGATTCTGTCTTAAACATCATCGAATTTGTTACTCTTCGTATCGAAGTCCCTGCCGCGGGTTCCAAAGGGACACCGTTTTAGCAGGCAGGTTCACTTCGTTCTGCCAAGAAACAGCAGAACTCGTTCAGAATGACAACGATAGTATATTGATTGTTACCATCGTTGCGCAGTTGTTATTTTTGTTAATGTATAATGTAGAAACGGAAGAGCCTAAATGCAATTATTTTTGCCTCACAAGGTTATGGTTGAGTTCAGGTTAAGATGGCGTTAAAATCCTTTTATTAATTTGTCTCATCATTGTTATCAATTGATGAAATCATCTTCGCCTTATTGCTTTCGCATCGTGGTCGATTATATTTGTTCCGTCAATAGGGAGAACGACTATGAACACATTACACGCACTTTTCATAATCAGTACAATCATTACGTATCCATTGTTTTCGGGCAATCCATCGGGCCGGCCAAATGAAGCAAAAAGGGATGAATCTGTTGTAGAGACGCAATCATTGCAGTTGATCGATATTCTGGGGAATAAATTTCGCCTTGGTGATATTTTTAACGACGGAGGCACAGATGAAATGCCGATCAGTTATGTTATACTGAGCGATTTCAGAATGAGTAAATACGAAGTTACTGTTGCTCAATTCAGTCAGTTTGTAACGGAAACTCAGTATGTAACAGAGGCGGAAAAGGATGGGTGGGCCGTTATCTGGGATGGAACGATGTGGAGCAAAGATTATGGCGTAACGTTTCGCAATCCGGGATTCCCTCAATCGGAAAATCATCCCGTTATCTGTGTGAGTTGGAATGATGCTGTCGCATATTGCCAGTGGATGTCGAAGCAGACAAAGACCACTATTCGTCTTCCAACCGAAGCGGAATGGGAATTTGCAGCACGGGAACGGGGAATGCGTCCTCGGTATGGCTGGGGAAACGGCGAACCAAGTGGAAATGTTGCCGATGAAACTGCAGGATTGGCAATGTCAAATCTGAAAGTATGGAGCGGATATCGAGATGGTTTTGCCTATACAGCGCCAGTTGGTGCATTTCGAGCAAACGAAATAGGGCTGCATGATATGTCCGGCAATGTGCTTGAATGGTGCGCCGATTCCTACAGTTCATATACAAAAGAAGAAAAAACCAATCCCTTGGTTCGCAAAGAGACTGAATTTAAAGTATTGCGTGGAGGATCGTGGTTTAACGGTGAAGCCACTGTCCGTACCACTACCCGCACGAGGCTTCATCAATCATATCGCGGAACACGGGTTGGTTTTCGAATCGTACAGTTGATCAAATAAAAAAAACTAATAGAGAGGGTGTTTTTTATGATGATGTGTTGCATCCTGAAATCGTTTGGCAACGGACAATAGTGTTCCTTCGTCAAACAAACCGCCGGTAAAGGTAATGCTCACAGGATGTCCTGATTCGGTAAAACCGCTCGGCACCACGATGCATGGGTGTCCCGTCAGATTCGTCAACAAAAGACTGTTTCCTTCAAGTGATGGTCCGATATAAACATCCACACGCTGCATAAGGTTGTCCATTTCCTGTATCAGTTGTTGCCGGACCCGGCTTGCCTGAATATATTCGACGGCGGTAATGAAGCGGGAAGCGCGGAACGAATTCGGCCAGGCATTTTTGATTTGGCGGACAAGGAGATCGTCCTTTCCGCTTCTGGTAAGATCATCGAACGCCGCTGCCGATTCTGCACTAAGCATAATCGCAATATCATCAACCGGGAATTTCGGCAATTCAATGGGAATAAGTGTCGCGCCGAGACTTCGAAGCACTGAGAGAACTGCATCATGAAACTGTTTTCCTGATTGCACACTGTCAAAATCACTCTTCAAATAACCGATGCGAAGTTTTTTAAGGTTGGTTTTTTTTGGCTCGTAGATAAAAGGAAGATCGTATACCGTTTGATCATTTTTGTCGGGGCCATAGATGGTATTAAAAACGAGTGCGCAATCCTCCACCGTTCGGCAAATCGGTCCAAGCTTATCCATCGACCAACTGAGCGCCATCGTGCCGTGTCGGCTCACGCGTCCATAGGTAGGACGGAATCCCGTCACACCGCACCGCGTTGATGGTGACACAATAGAACCGTATGTTTCGGATCCGATGGAAAAGGCAAACAACCCCGCAGCCGTACCGGAAGCGGAACCTGCCGATGAGCCGCTCGATCCTTGTGTGGTATCCCACGGATTTTTTGATGTTCCGCCAAACCACACATCACCCCATGCTAGTTCACCCATTGCTGTTTTGGCAATTAGTATAGCGCCCGCTAATTCCAGTTTTTTAATAACTGTTGCATCTTCATTTATTATCTGATATTTGTAAGGGACCGATCCCCATGTCGTCGGATATTCTTTAGCAGAGAGAAGGTCTTTTGCACCATAGGGAATTCCGTGGAGCGGACCGCGATATTTCCCTGAAGCGATTTCGGCATCTGCACGGCGTGCTTGTGCCAGCGCGAGGGATTCGGTAACGGTAATGATGCACTGCAACAGCGGACGGTATCGTTTGATCCGTTCAAGATAGATGTTGGCTAGCCGTTCCGAAGTGAGTTTTTTCAATTTGATCAAAACTGACAGTTCGCCGACGGACAAATAAGCAATTTCCGTATCGGTCATAGGGAGTGAAACATTCTTTACACCCGCGGGAGTAAAAATGCTTTTTTTCTTCTCAAATGTTTTCCCGGTTGGAATTGGATTGAACGTCATCGACGGGACGATGTTATTCGGCAGCGGCACCGACCGTAGATTCAAATAACTATTCAATTGGGAACGGACATCACCAAGAAGAGATTCTCTCTTTGCATCACTAAATTTCAAACCGATCAGTTTTTCTGCAGAGAGAATGTCCATTGTTGTGATTGTATCCTGTGCAGATAAGGAACACGTTGAGAGAATGAGAATGAAGAGACATCGTTTCATTGTTGCTCCCGATTGAAATATGAGATTCCTGCTAACGTAGATCAAGTCTCATTGTTTGAATTTTATCCCGGTAAAATCCAAGCGTACGAAGTTGATCGGCCGCGTCAGATTCTGACGGACGTCGTCCGTTGCAATACTCCACCACAATTTCATTCCGTTCCGGATATGCAGTCCGCAGGTGATTGATAAAATGTGTTACTCCCGTGGAAACGGATTGTGTAAATTGAGTATAAAAAATCCGGGTACCATAATGTTCAATCCACGTTATTGGGATTCCATTCTCTATAATTATATAATTCCCTGCAACCCTTGATGTCCGCACGTCTAGTTCCGGAGTTATGCCATGATCGATTCCGGTTCCGTACGGGTTTGCTGGATCGCACGCATTTAGAACGATCGGGCCATCGTTTTTCGTCGGACGGGACTTGATCTCATCCAACATTTGCACCGCTTCGGGAAGTGCGAATTGCATTCCGGATAATCCTTGCACAAAATATCCCCGGCGTATTTCGCCCTGCATTTCCATCCGTTGGAATTCCATTGCCATCATGGACCAGGGGACGAGATTATCTTCCCGTTTGGCGATTTCGCGTGCAACAACGCCGTACCTCAGCAACAGTTGCTGCGCTTGTCTGCGGATCTTTTCCTGTTCGGTTACAACACTCCCCAGGATACTTTTTGTATGAACCAACGACCACCGTCCGCTCCATCCCGGCACCTGTTTTAATGCTGTCCGGACACTTCTCATTGCCGTTGTTTTTAACGGATTGCGTCGGGGATTGACGATCTCGATTCTTTCGACGGGAAGCTGGAGTCCGCCTTCAATGTGTGTCCCATCGTTTTTCTGATATCGTTTAATGTTTAACACTTCATCTGCTGTGTCGTTAGTGATCAGTCCCCGCCAAAATAGTTCTGACAATGAGCGATTGATCGCTGCGAGAGCGTATGGTGTATTTTCCCGAATATCGGAGAGGAATGAAGCGCCGTGGTCTTTCAGAAAATCGTAAATCACGCGGTCGTGTTTGGAAAGATCATCCATCGATTCTTCCCGGTCTGAAAGGAAGGACATTCCTTCACCTCGTGTAATCCACACAGATTTTCCCGCATCGGTGCCGACGCAAAAATATTCGCCGCGTTGTGTCATCTGACGGAGTAACGAACCGTCATAATACCGGAATCGTGTGCGGAAAATCTCCGATTCCCAGACATCGGAAGGAAGTGCCAATCCTTGAAATTTGTCCATCATTACACGCAGATCATCATCGGTTGTACCGAGTGAATCCTGCTGCCGATGCTGCCATTGCAGAAAGAGCCGAGTGATATCCGCGATCGTTGCTGGTTTAATTTCTTTTCGAAGAATGGAGATTGATGCACGGTGAATTCTGTCGAGGTTCGGACGATAGCACCATTGGGCTTCAACACTTTCGTTGGACAGTACGCCGTGAACAATATTCTCGGTGGTAGAAAGTGATTGGAGGTATTCTTCGCATTCGTTGATCGGGATCGCAAAACGATCCGCAATTTGCTGCAAAGAACGTGTGCCGTGAGACCGGAGCATTCGCATAATCACGTATCGGAGTGCTTCTGTCCGTTCAAACTGAACTGATGCGAAATGTTCCGGCAACTGAGCAAGGATTGTTTTATCAATAGAACTAAACGGGAGGTACAATGGAATTTCTTCTGCCGATATATAATAGTGCATCTCTCCAATTAGAATGCGAGCAATAATCTGCCGGGTCAGTAATTGTTCAACAAATTCCGGCCGTTCAATTCGATCATGGACTTCTTCTGCGGTTAATTCTCCCAGTCGAAGAAAAACTTCCATCAGTTCTTCGGCCGAACGGGCGCGTCGCGTGGATGCGGTGAACTGCAACTGTTCTTCTACTTTTTGAACGGCGTCTGTGCGGACGACGGTTTTTACCATTTCAAGGTTGACGACTTCAGATACCAGCTCTCTATTGAGCAGGGCAAATTGCTGCTGTGCTGTTTGTTTCGGATCATCCCATTCATACATATACACAGCAGCGAAATCAAACAACAGTGTGGAAGCAAAGGGAGAAGGTGTTTCGTTCTGCACCGCATGGACCGCAATCTCTTCCGTTGCGAGTTTTGCTATAATCTCTTTGAAATGCTCGAAATCCAGCACATCCGTCAGACATTCCCGGATAGTTTCAATGACGATTGGAAAGTCGTTATACTGACGGACGATTTGCAGCAGATCAGCGGACTTCATACGCTGAAGGAAGAACGGACGGCGTTTCCCGGGTGATCCTTTAGGCAGCAGCAGTGAACGTTCGGCATTCTGCCGGAATAATGCACCGAACAAAGGAGATGAAGGAATTTCTTCGAGAATAATTTGCTGTGCCATTTGAACCGTAAGATCCGCAAACAAATCCAGCGGAAGCCTCTCCGCATCCGAACAACGGAAAAGAACTCCATCATTATTATAGAGCATCTGCACGTCAATATTCAATCGTTGTTTAAGTCTTTGTGTCAGCACAATTCCGAGCAGCCCGTTTACCCCTTTGCCGTAACAGGAATGAACAACAATTCTTGGATCGCCCACTTCGTCCCGGAATCCTTCCACAACAAGAGTGCGATGGGATGGAACGATCTGAGTTGAGATGCGCTGTTCTTCCAGATAGTCGATAATGTTACGAGTGGAATGTGAATCGATGGGAAATGTTTTTAGCATTTCATTCTGAGCAGAATGATCCTTTTCCATCACGGCTTCAATAAATTCGCCTATGCGCAGACCTAATTCATACGTTCTCCCGATTCCTTCTCCGCGCCAGAATGGCATCCGTGCCGGCTGACCCGGGGCCGGCGCAACGATCACCTTATTCGCATCAATATCGGTCATCCGCCACACGTTGGAACCGAGAATGAATGTATCTCCTGCACGGCTTTCGTAAATAAACTCTTCGTCAACTTCGCCCACTTTTGTTTTGAGATCTTCCAGGTACACGCCAAAATATCCACGGTCCGGAATTGTTCCGGCATTCGTCAGGGCCAACAGTGTCGAGCCAGGAAGGGGAGAAAGTTGATTGTGCAGTTTATTCCACACTATACGTGCACGCAATTCCCGGAAGGCGTCGTTCGTATACCGTCCAGAGAGCATTTCAAGAACGGAGTGGAAAATATTTTCGCTCAGAGATCGGTAACAGTATGATTGACGGAGAAGATCGAATAACTCTTCCACATTCCACTCTTCGATCCCGACCATTGCGACAATCTGTTGTGCCAATACATCCAGACAGTTTTGCGGAATTGTTGTTTGTTCAATGGAATGTTCCATCATCCCCTTCGCCACAACAGCGCACTCCACCAGATCTTCCCGGTGTGTGACGAACAATCGACCTTTGCTGTTGGCGTTCACAAGATGTCCGGAGCGGCCTACCCGCTGTAGACCGCGGGCGATTCCTTTTGGGGATTGGATCTGTACAACAAGATCAACCGTTCCGATATCGATTCCGAGTTCCAGCGCGGAAGTGGTAATTAGCACGCGCAGCTTTCCGGATTTCAGATCGGATTCAAGCTGCTCCCGTACTGTGCGGGACATGCTTCCGTGATAGGCGAACACCTTAATGTCCGGGCTTTCGGAGACGTTCGGTGTCTGAACAAAAAAGTGCTGCTTATTATAGAAGGGGACGGCATAATTGTTTGTAGTATTCTCCTCTCCCTCCAGAATCTCATTCATTCGGGCAGCGACACGTTCTGCCAGTCTGCGGTTATTGACGAAAATAAGTGTTGTGCGATGCTCGCGGATCAGATTCACTAATTGCGGAAAAATGAGCGACCAGATACTGTCCATCGGCATTTCGGAAAAATCGCGTGCGGCACAGATTACATTCAAATCGACCTTCTTTTTATATCCCGCATCAATAATGGTAACAGGCCGGGGAATGAGTTTCTGTTGCTTCCATTCCATTCCGCCGAGAAATTGAGCGACCAATTCCAGCGGCTTTTGCGTTGCGGAAAGTCCGATGCGGACGAAGGATTGGTTCGCACGTCTTTTTCCCATCCCGGATCGACGGACAAGATGTTCCAACCGCTCCAGCGATATCGAGAGATGAACACCCCGTTTAGTGTTGCTGATGGAATGGATCTCGTCAACAATCACATACTTCACCGAATGAAACAATCCACGTGATTTTTCGGACGAGAGCATAATATAGAGGGATTCCGGCGTCGTGATGAGAATGTCCGGCGGATTTCTCAGCATGCGTGCCCGTTCTGTCTGTGTGGTATCGCCGGTGCGCACCGCGCTGCGTATCTCATCCATTGCAATTCCCGCCGCTTCAGCTTCATTCAAAATTCCGTTCAGCGGAATCTCCAGGTTACGGTGGATATCGTTATTCAGCGCTTTCAACGGGGAGACATACAACACTCTGATTCCCGAATTTTTCTTTGAATGTGCCTTTCGTTTTCCTTCGGTGATTTCGTTCTGCAAAGAATCATGGTTACGGGTTGGATCGGAAATATTTTCTTCCACCAAATGATTGATACACCATAGGAATGCGGCGAGAGTTTTTCCAGAACCGGTTGGAGCTACAATCAGTGTATTGTTTCCTTCTGATATAGAAGGCCATCCCTGCAGCTGCGGAGGAGAAGGTGTGCCGAAGGCGTTAATGAACCACGAGCGGACAACCGGATGAAATCGTTTAAGAATCTGTAGTGACATGGAGACCAATGTAAGCAAAAAGGAGATGTGAGAAAATACTGAGTCACCGACATAGGTGATGAAAACTCTAACTATTCCTAAATTGATTTTCACTCAAACAATCGTTATACTTTGCTGGAAAATTTTAGGAATTTACCCTTTTAAAGTCCGAATGACGCATCCAACAAGAATTTTACTCATTGAGAACAATCAGGAAAGCGTAGATCAATTTACAGCTGAAATACGCCGTTCCGGACTTGTCCATGATGTGCACCAAATCTCGTCATTTGACCTTGTTCCCGAAGCACTTGAAGAATTCTCTCCCGAAATCATCGTTTTTGACTATAGCATTGCTGAATTAAAACCTGCCGATACGATCACCATCCTGAAGAATTTGATTTCAACGACTCCGCTGATCATTTACTCCGATATCCTAAATGAAGAGACAGTGGTGGAATGTATGCGCTCGGGTGCCTCGGATTATGTCTTTAAGCAGCATTCGGCCCGCCTTGGTTCTGCAATCGAAAGCGCCATCGACAAGCGCCGGGTACAGGAAGAACTACGGCTCAGTAAAGAACGGTTTAATACGCTTGCGAAAGTATCCACCGTCGGAATTTTCCTCGCTTCGGCGGAAGGTTTCTATCTTTATGTGAATGAACGCTGGAGCGATATTACCGGACTGACGTACGATCAGGCATTCGGAGATGGATTCCTGAATGCTGTCCATTCACACGACCGGAAACGTATACGCACCGAATGGCATCGTTGTGTGCGAGAACGTGCATCGTTTCAATCCGAATACCGAATTTTCCGCGAACAAGATAAGACGGAACTTTGGGTGATGGGTCAGGCACTGCCCGAAATGAATGCCGATGGTTCGCTGGCCGGTTTCGTCGGAACGATCACCGATATTACGGAACGGATGCATGCGGAAATCGAAATTGACAGTTCCCGAAAACAACTGCGTGCGCTGACGGTGCGGCTGCAAAACATCCGCGAAGAAGAGCGAACGCATATCGCGCGAGAAATCCACGACGATCTTGGACAAGCATTGACCGGATTGAAAATGGATTTGGCCTGGATGAATAGTAAGTTGAACACGTCGGATGAAACGATTCAAAAACGGATTAAGTCGATGATGGAACTTGCCGATGCAACGATCCACAAAGTGCGAAAATTGGCAACCGACCTGCGTCCCGGAATTTTGGACGACATTGGTCTTGCAGCGGCAATTGAATGGCAGGGAAAAGATTTCAGTGAACGGACCGGGATCGATTTTTCGTTTCATCTTGACGAAGAATTACAGATGGATGAAAAACGCTCCACTGCATTTTTCCGCATTTTCCAGGAATCGCTGACCAACGTTGTCCGGCATGCACGGGCGAAAAATGTTGCGATCTCATTGCGAAGAGAGGGTGCCAGTGTCATCCTTATTATTGAAGATGACGGAAGAGGTATTGCACCGAACGAGCTTGCCAATCCGCGGTCGGTCGGCATTCTCGGAATGAAAGAACGCGCCGCCAGTTTTAACGGTGAAGTGAATGTGGTAGGAACGCACGGAAAAGGGACAACTGTCCGTGTGCGCATTCCGCTCATCGAATCGTTCACATAAATATTCCATGACCCGTATCCTCATTGCCGACGACCATACTATCGTCCGAAAAGGATTAAAACAAATCCTCTCCGAAGGGATGAAGAACGTGGAATTCGGCGAATCGGCAAACGCCTCTGAAACTCTCACCCTTGTTAAAAAGAAATTCGATCTTCTCATTCTCGATCTCAGTATGCCCGGCAGAAGCGGGCTGGATCTGTTGAAGGATGTCAAAATCCAATCACCGAAACTTCCCATTCTCGTTCTTTCTATGTATCCGGAAGATCAATATGCATTGCGGGTGATTAAAGCAGGTGCGATGGGGTATTTAACAAAGGACAGCGCACCGGAAGAACTGGTGAATGCCGTTACAAAAATTCTGAACGGAGGGAATTATATTAGTGATGCCCTCTCCGGTCAATTGATTACCATGGTACAGCGTCCGCAGCTCGGCGAAGGATACGAACAACTCTCCGACAGAGAGTTCCAGGTATTAAAACTGATCGCCTCTGGCAAAACGGTTTCCGAAATTGGCGAAGCATTGTCACTCAGCGTAAAAACTGTCAGCACGTACCGGGCACGTATTCTGGAAAAATTGAATCTCACCTCCAATTCCGAACTGACCCGGTACGCTATGCAGAATAAGCTGGTGGAATAACGGTCTGTAGGACAAACACTGACACAAAATACCTCATTTCTCCGATATTCATTCCTACAATAGTTTAGTATCGTAGTCCACATCTACTATGCAAACTCTTGTGAATTCAAAAACCATTAATGTTTTTATCGTCGATGATTCTGAGATCGTCCGCGACCGATTGACTTCACTGCTTTCCGAAGTTTCGTCCATCAATATCGTCGGATACGCCGATAATCCCCTCGCGGCAACGGAAGCCATTGTCAATCAACGGCCGGATGTGGTCATCCTCGATATTTTCCTGACCGGCGGCAGCGGTATCCACGTGTTGAAAAATATCCGTGGAAAGAAGATCTCCTCAAAGGTGATTATGCTGACGAACTATGCGCAGGAAGAATACCGAAAAAAATGTTTCGAAGAAGGAGCGGATTTTTTCTTCGACAAATCGATCGAGTTTGACAAAGTGGTGGATGTCATTCAACGGATTTCGGCTGCGGCATAAATTTGATTTCTTAATTTACACTATTTCCATATTTAACGGAGTTACCATATGAGACAAGCAATTTTCAGTCTTGGCGCGTTGTTGATGAATCGCCTCAACTATCTGCAAAAATTCGCGATCGTGTTGGTTCTGCTCTTGATTCCGAGCGGGAGTCTTTTGTATATCGTTGCCACACAGATTACACAGAGCGTTGAATACTCGCAGAAAGAATTGACGGGTATTACATACAATGCTGCACTGCGGCAGTTCTATGACAAAATTCAGAGCCATCGCGAATATTCAGTGCAATTTTTTATGGGCGATTCTTCCGCTGAAGTATTGATGTCGAAATCCCAGCAGGAAATCGAAACTGCGGTGCTTGGCGTTGATTCGGCCGATACACAGCACGGTGATGCGCTTGCAGTGAGGGAACAATGGAAGAATATTAAGATTGATTGGAAGAACTTGAAAAGTCGTGCCTATACACACAAGATTGAAAAAAGCGAAGAGTTGCACAATAAACTCGTCTCCGACGTGCTGGCACTGGTTGTGGACGTTGCTGATAACTCTAACCTGACATTGGATACAGATATCGAAACATATTATCTGATGAATATTACGAGTTTTAAGGTGATGCAGATTACTGAAGCGCTCAGTCAATCCAAGAATTTACTCCGCACTGTTTCGAAAACACCAAAACTAACGCCGGAGCAACGTACGGCATTTACTGTTCAAGCTGGATTTATCCAACCATTAATGTCCGATATCGCGGATGCGGTGAACCGTATCAACACATATAACCAGCCGGTCAGTCCGATTGTTGAACCTTCGTATGTGGACTTAAAATCGACCACCGATCAATATATTGAACTGTTACAATCCGAAATTCTAGACGATAGTCTTCGCACGCTGCGTGGTGTGGACTTGAATGTCGTTGATCGTCCGATCAAAGCCGGATTGGATGTGTTCGACGTTCAATTGCCGATTCTGAAAGGCTTGATTGAAGTCCGTATAACCAATCTGCAAAACCAAGTAAAAGTGTACATCGCCGGCACCATCCTCGTATTAATCTTTGTGTCTTACCTGTTGGGCGGATTCTACAGCTCAGTGATCGACACGGTGCATACGCTGGAAGGCGTAGCATCGCAGTTAAACGAAGGGAAGATTACCGAGGTTGTTGAAGTGGAAACACGCGATGAGTTGGGACGTGTGGGACGATCGTTCAACCAGATTGCACTCAGTTTGCTGTCTCGTAACAAGGAGCTGGAAGATAACAGGATTCAAATTGAATCAACGAACAGAGCGCTTCGCGAAACGCAAACCGCTCTGGTGCAAGGAGAGAAAATGGCATCGCTCGGACAGATGGTCGCCGGCCTTGCACACGAAATTAACACTCCGCTCGGGTACGTGAAAAACAATATTGAAATGATGATCGGGAATCAGCAAACAATCAACGATGCGGTGGAACAGTATCGGAAACTGCTGGATATGTTGGTGAATGGTGTGGAAGACGGACTGGAACAGACCGTAACCGAACTTGCGAATCTTTCTACCGAGTTGGAAAAAAACACGGTGCTGGAAGACAGCAAAACAATGTTATCGCAGGCTCTTGTGGGAACGGAACGTATTCAGGAATTGATTAAGAACTTGCGCGAATTCTCCCGTTTGGATGAAGCGGATCTTGCCAAAGTGGATCTGAACAGTGCGCTGGATGCGACGCTTGTTATTGCCAACAATGTCATCAAAAACAAAGCCGTCGTAAAAAAAGATTACCAACCAAACCTGATGGCGGAATGTTATCCGGCACAATACAACCAGGTCGTACTGAATCTGTTGACCAATGCCGCACAGGCGATCGAAGGTCAGGGCACCATCACGATTCGCACCTACAAAGAACCGGGCAACCCGGATATGGCGGTTGTAAAAATCTCCGATACCGGAAAAGGTATTGCACGCGAGAACCTCAGCAAAATCTTCGAACCATTCTTTACTACAAAGAAGATCGGAGAAGGAACGGGATTGGGATTGTCCATTTCATATAAAATTATCGAAAAGCACGGCGGATCGATTAAAGTGGAAAGCGAAGTGGGCCGTGGCACTGATTTCTTTATCCGGATCCCTGTCATGCAGCCGCGTATCGGAAAGAAAGAAGCCACGGCGGTAGTGTAACACCACCGTTTTAATAGACTATGATTTCAGTGATGTGATAAGGAGGAATAATCATGACAAAACCATTTGTAGAAGAGAAACCTAACATTCTGTTTGTGGATGACGAACCGATGATCCTGTCATCGTTGAACATGCTGTTCAAAAGTAAGTATAAGGTCTATCTTGCCGAGAACGGTTTTGATGCGCTGGAGATCATCAAATCTGTACCGATTAAAGTGGTGGTAAGTGACCAGCGAATGCCCGGCATGCTCGGCCACGAACTGCTCCGACAAGTGAAAGAGATCAGTCCGAATAGTGTGCGTATGTTGTTGACCGGATATTCCGATCTAGATGCCATTATCGGTTCGGTAAATGCCGGTGAGGTTTTCCGGTTCATCAATAAACCGTGGCAGGGCGAGTTCATGCTCTATGTGGTGAAGCTCGGTGTGGAGATATACGATAAGGTGACGAAACTGCAGGAAGACGAGATGCAGAAAAAAGAGGAGACGATCACGGAAGAAAATCCTGTTTCCGGTCATCGCGTCCATATTGAAGTGGAAGAAGAAAGTCCAACGGTGTTGTTTGTAGATTACAGCGAAGAAGAAACAGGCCGGCTGATTGATAAGTATGGAAGTATGTTCAATACCGTCGCAGTAAATTCTATTGATGCAGCATTTCAGGAAATGGCCAAAAAACCAGTATCGGTCATTGTCAGCAACATCAATTTCGGCGATGTGGACGGTGTCAGCTTTTTGGACACCGTGCGTCGGGAATATCCGAACACAGTTTCCGTGATCCTCACCGAAGTGAAGGATGCCCAACTGGCAATTCGTTCTATTAATGAATTGAACGTGTTCCGGTATCTCGTAAAACCGATGCCGGAAGACCAGATTTCACACACGCTAGAAAAAGCCATTGAACGCAGCAAAGCGTTCAAAGCAACTCCGCATAAGAATGTGTTGAAAATGGCCGAAGAGATCGCACCGGAACGTTTGGTGCGGAATGAAGAAAGCACCTTGCGGCTTCGGCTGCGTGCTGCCCAGGCGTTGCTGGCAAAGAACAAGAAATAATCATCGCACCGGAATCAATGGATCACATGGCTTTGGTGCATACAACGAACCCCGCCGCCCCACGCGGGGTTTATTGTTAAATTTGTGAAACCGTTCACACGCAGAATCGTTGATGCAGAATATCTCACAAAAAATCATCGGTGCCGAACACCTCACGGAGGTGATCGCCTATCTGAAAAATGCCGACAAGTACATCCGCCAGGGTGAGATTAATCGTGCGTTGGATGAGATTATGCATGCCCGCGAGAAAAATCCTACCATCATGTACGCCCGTGCCTATGAAGAATACGTCCGCTCTGTACTGTTGAAGCAGACAGATCTGAGCGATAACGGGGTCGGAACAACTTCGAAAGAATCGATCATCGAACAATTAATGCCGACGCTGGAGAAGATCCTCGATCTGGCTATTAAAGAAGTGAAACGGAGTGCTATTTCCGCCTATAAACAAAAAGAAGTGTATGCACTCCAGAAACAACAAGAGCAGGAACAGCGGACGGAAGAACAGCTTCGATCGGCAAGCCTGGTAAAGAAAATAGCGGATTACCTGAAGCACGCC
>Ga0265292_1001351_pt1 | contig 21949 bp, 22 predicted proteins | sample Munlanlewell296A_FD_189080 | JGI IMG/M metagenome (GOLD analysis project Ga0265292, IMG submission 189080) | Leachate microbial communities from a municipal landfill in Southern Ontario, Canada - Leachate well 296A | ecosystem: Engineered > Solid waste > Landfill > Unclassified | place: Canada... | reverse complement strand
AAAGTCTGTGAAGATCTGTGTCGCCGCCCCTGCATATATAGGTGTCGACACTGGCCACATGCGTGACCAGTGTCGTTGGTTCGGAGGCATGGTCGGCAATCACGTTGCAGACATCGTCGCCCGTTATGGGGAAAACAGTTCGGTTCCCAAGGCACTTACCGAATACATCAAAAGTCGAGAAGGTTACGACTACAACCAGCACGGCCAGGCCGGCAACACCCACACTGCGTTTGTGCCGGACGAGATTGTTGATCGATTCTGCATCCTCGGCGATGCGAACGAGCACATTCGGAGACTCGAACAATTGAAGGAACTCGGAGTAGATCAGTTCGCCGTGTATCTACAGCACGACGGGAAAGAGCAAACCCTTCAGGAATACGGAGAGACGATTTTGCCTGCTATTGCGGAGATGGCAAAAGCCAAACAATGAATCCGCTTGTTCGCCGAGGTTTGTATCGGACGGGCATGTTCATTTTGTCAATCGCACTTGTGGCGGCACTGTGGGAGTTGTACAAGGTCATCGGGCCGCAAGACGGCGGTCAGTTGCTCGGGGCAAAGATCTTGCCAAGGGCCAACGATCGAGCGATGCCTCATATCTGGGACATGTTGAGTCGCTATGGCCGGCGGGAAGTTCGCGGATCCGATCGCAAGATTTGGTCGGTGGTGCTGGCGGGCGGCTGGTTCTCTTTCCGATTGGTATTGGCGGGTTTCATTCTCGGCGCCGCAGTCGGCGTGGGCTTGGCAATCCTGATGGCTCGCTTCAAGATCGTCGAGCGCGGACTCTTGCCATATCTCGTCGTGTCACAGACTGTTCCGCTGATCGCGCTGGCGCCGCTCGTCGTGAGTTGGGGAGGCAAACTACAACTTGCCGGTTTTGAGTGGCCAAGATGGCTGTCGGTCTCGATACTTGGCGCCTTCCTTGCATTCTTTCCCGTTTCGGTTGGCACGCTCAAGGGATTAACTTCGGCGCCGGCCGAGTCGATCGAACTGATGAACAGCTACGCATCATCTTGGCGCCAAACACTTCTCAAACTTCGATTTCCCGCAGCGGTTCCGTTCATGGTTCCAGCATTCAAGTTGGCCGCGTCTGGAGCGGTCATCGGCGTTGTCGTCGCTGAAATTTCCACGGGTCTTAAAGGTGGAATCGGGCGACTTGTCATCGAGTACGCACGCGAGGCCACGGGCGATCCCGCCAAAGTATTTACCGCGGTCTTTGGTGCCGCCGCACTTGGTTTAGCCATGGCGGGAATTATTGCCCTCGGAGATATTTACTTGATGCGAAATCGACCAAAGGAGACGGCCACGTGAGTGCAGTAAATGTGACTGCTGCAAGCAAGATCTTCAATAAGGGAACCACCAAGCAGGTGGATGCACTACTCGATGTCAACTTGACCGTCGAGCCAGGCGAATTCATTTCGCTTATCGGACCATCTGGTTGCGGCAAGTCGACCTTGCTGCGACTGATCGCCGACTTGCTCGAACCAACTAGTGGCACTGTGACCGTCAACGGGAAACCGGCGGCACAGGCACGACTGGATCAGGACTACGGGATGGCGTTCCAACACGCGGGCTTATTTGATTGGCGAAACGTGGCCAAAAACATTGAACTGCCCCTTGAGTTGAAGGGCTGGGATAAAGAAAAACGAAAGTCTCGGGCAATGGAAATGCTTGAGTTGGTCAAACTGCCAGAGTTCGCAGAACTCCATCCATGGCAACTCTCCGGCGGTATGCAACAGCGAATCGCCATAGCTAGAGCCCTCGCCGCACACCCGTCGATCTTGCTGATGGATGAACCGTTTGGCGCCCTGGACGAAATGACGCGCGAATACATGCAAGGTGAGTTGCTGCGAATTTGTGCCCAAACGTCGACGACCGTCGTTTTTGTTACCCACTCGATTCCCGAGGCCGTATATCTCTCCAATCGGGTCGTTGTCATGTCACCCCGTCCCGGACGGATCACTCATCTCATCGAAATCAACCTGGGCATTGTCCGCGGCGAAGCAACTCGGGCGAGCAACGAATTCTTTCACGGGATCACTGCCGTTCGTGAGGCATTGCGTGGCACAAGAGGCGATCATGTCGATGATCTCGATCAAGCGGCCAAACTGGTCACTCGAAACGTGGACGATCGCTGATCATGGCCCTGGTTCATCGCCTTCGCCGCTCGGTTCCACCACTGATATTTGGGATCGGCTTCGTCGTGTTGTGGGAAGGCGCGGTCAAAGTATTTGATCTCAAGCCGTACTTCTTGGCGGCGCCCTCGAAAATACTCGAGCAATTCTTCGATAATTTCAGATTGATTCGAGAGGCCTCGACTGTTTCGGGGACAAATGCGTTCATTGGTCTTATCGCCGGCACGATTGCTGGCGTGTTGATGAGTTTCTTGCTCAGCAAATTTCGAATTCTCAGCGAGCTGATGACCCCATTGGCCGTTGCACTCAACGCGATACCAATCTTCGTTCTGGTTGCGGTTTTGAACAATATGTTCTCGATTACGAGCGAAATTCCGCGCCGAATCATGGTCACATTGGTCGTCTACTTCATCGTCTTAGTCAATGTTGCCAAGGGATTGACCCAGGTTCGCTCGACCCATATCGAACTTATGCGCTCGTTTGCCGCATCGGACATGGAAATTCTGCGCAAAGTGCGAATTCCAAACGCACTTCCATACTTATTTACATCGCTTAAGATTGCCGCCCCGGCCTCGGTCATAACCGCGTTCGTGTCCGAATACTTTGGTGGTTCCCAAAATGGACTCGGAAGTCGGATCACAAGCAATATTGCTAATTCCAAGAATGCGTCGGCGTGGGCTTACGTTCTTGGAGCCTGTCTGCTTGGGTTACTATTCTTCGGCATCTCTATACTCTTGGAGAATGGCGCCTCTCGGGGGGCCGCAAAGGAATACAACAACACGTAGGGTGCTTCGGTGCCCGGGGGAGTACAACACATGAGGAAATCTAGAATCAAATTTGCAGTCGCGGGTATTTCCGCATTGTCGCTTTTCGCTGCCGCTTGTGGCAGTTCGGACAATTCGTCGGACACCACGGCCGCACCATTGGACACCACTGCCCCAGCGCCGGTTGAAGAGGTATGTACCACGCCGACACCAGTGAAATTGCAACTGCAGTGGTTTATCCAGGCGCAATTTGCCGGCTACTTCGCCGCTCAAGACCAGGGCTTCTATGCCGATCAGTGTCTTGACGTGAGCATTGTTGAAGGCGGAGTCGACATTGTTCCGCAAACGCAATTGGCCAACGGAGATGTTGACTTTGCATTGGCGTGGGTTCCAAAGGCTCTCGCCAGCCGCGAGGCCGGTGCGAACATCGTCGACATTGCTCAGATCTTCCAACGATCGGGAACCTTGCAGGTTTCGTTCAAGGACAAGAACATCACGACAGCAGCAGACTTCAAGGGAAAGACGATCGGCAACTGGGGCTTTGGCAATGAATTTGAAATCTTTGCCGCGCTCACCCAGGCGGGTCTTGACCCAGCCAAGGATGTCTCACTCGTCCAACAGCAGTTTGATATGGCCGGATTGCTTTCCGGAGATATTGATGCTGCCGAAGCCATGACATACAACGAATACGCGCAAGTTCTGGAGGCAATCAATCCAGCGACCGACGCTTTGTACACGCCTGAGGATTTCAATGTGGTGTCGTACGAAGATTCGGGGGTAGGTATGTTGCAGGATGCAATTTGGGCAGACGGTCACCGTTTGTTCGATCCTGAGTACCGAGCAATCGCTGTCAAGTTCGTTGCCGCTTCATTGCAAGGTTGGGCATACTGCCGCGACAATGCGGTAGCTTGCCGCGACATCGTCGTGTCCAAGGGTTCAAAACTTGGCGCCAGTCACCAACTGTGGCAGATGAACGAAATCAACAAGTTGATTTGGCCAGCACCGGCCGGGGCGGGAATCATTGATTCTGCCGCCTGGGACCGCACAGCCAAGATTGCTCAAGAGGCCAAGAACCTCGAAGGCGCAACGGTGTTGACAAAGGCTCCTTCATCGGACGCCTATCGAAATGACATCGTCACGGAAGCCCTCGCCATACTCGCCGATCTCGGCGTTGATACGGCGGGTGAGTCATTTGTGCCGACAACGGTCACGCTGACCGAAGGCGGTAATTAATTTAGGTAAAGGAATAACAAAAGGGGCGGGTCGCGTTCGCGACTCGCCCCTTTTGCGTTTCTGACCTGCGAAGGAAATTAGTCTTCGTAATATTTGTCGGCTACGGCCAGCGCCTCGTCAATAATTGCGATTCCTTCTTCGACTTCTTCTCGGCTAATCGTGCACGGTGGTACGACATGCATGCGATTGAAATGAGTAAATGGCCATAGGCCAAGTTTCTTGCACGCTGCGGCGAGTTCGGCCATCGGCTTGGCATCGGCACCGGCGGCGTTGAACGGAACGAGTGGTTGACGGGTCGTGCGGTTGCGCACGAGTTCGATCGCCCAGAAAACTCCGAGTCCACGAACTTCACCCACAGATGGATGCTTGTCCTTCAGTTTCTGTAGTGCGGGACGAATCACGTCGTTGCCAATCATCCGAGCGTTTTCAACTATTTTCTCTTCCTTGAAAATATTGATTGAGGCGACGGCCGATGCACAGGCAAGCGGATGTCCGCTGTAGGTGAGACCACCCGGGTAGGCGCGGTTTGTGAATGAGTCTGCGATCTTTTGGCTAATGATGACTCCGCCCAGTGGGATATAACCGGAGTTCACTCCCTTGGCGAAGCAAATGAGATCTGGCGTGACATCCCAATGGTCGACGGCGAACCACTCTCCGCAGCGGCCGAAGCCAGCCATGACCTCGTCGCACATGAACACGATCCCATGGCGGTCGCATATGTCGCGAACGCCTTTCAGGTAACCGGCAGGCGGAACGAGGATGCCATTTGTGCCGACCACCGTTTCCAATCCGATCATCGCAATTGTCTGTGGTCCTTCGACCATCAACACGTCCTCAAGATGCTGCAGTGCCCGTTGGCATTCTTCGGCCTCTGTGGTGGAGTGGAATGCTGAGCGATAGAGGTAAGGCCCCCAGAATTTCACAGTGCCGCTGAAGCCGGTCTCATTTGGCCAGCGGCGTGGATCGCCGGTGAGTGCGATGGCGCCAGATGTCGAACCGTGGTACGAGCGGTACGTTGTGAGAATTTTGTGCCTGCCTGTGTGTAGCCGGGCCATGCGAATCGCGTTTTCGGTTGCTTCGGCGCCGCCATTCGTGAAAAACACCATGTTCAAATCGCCGGGAGCCAGTTCGGTGATTAGCCGGGCGGCCTCGCTGCGCGCATCGTTGGCAAATGGAGGGGCAACGGTGCACAATTTGCCTGCCTGCTCCTGAATTGCGGCGACAAGTTTTGGATGCTGATGACCAATGTTGAGGTTTACCAATTGGCTCGAAAAATCTAGATACTTTTTGCCCGAAGCATCCCAAAAGTACGATCCCAAACCACCAATTATCTCGACGGGATCCAATGTTCCTTGGGCCGACCATGAGTGGAACACGTGGGCGCGATCGTCCAAGTAGGCCTGTGTCTTTGTCGCCTCAATCGTCATGCGGTCAGTCTATTGTTTGACGACTAAATGCCATACCTATATGAGAGTGGCCAGCACGCGCTGATGAAGTTGCGGCCACGCGGCGGCGAGCCCCGCGTGCAAAGAGAAATTTGTGACTTCGTTGAGGTGGACCCAACGGATATCTTCGGACTCCGCATTGGCGGCAAACGCCCCGGCGTCACCTCTGCTGTGGGCGATCACCGTGTCGTAGTGCCAAGGGCCGTGATCGTCCGAAAAAATATCGCGTACCTCTATATCGCTGACGAGGATTCCGGCTTCCTCCGCGGCTTCGCGCGATGCGGCCCCTACCGAATCCTCGTGTGAATCAATGGCCCCGCCCGGCAGAGCCCACGTTCCGCCTCCGTGAGTCCACGCTGCCCGCAGCTGCAACAAAACATACGGCTCAATCTGATCGCGACGAACGAGTAGCAAACCTGCCGCCCCGTTTACACCCCAGTGACGGAGACCGCACGTGCAAAAGACCCATCCATCGCCGTCACGAAACGCCACGAACAGATTTTGTCACAACACGCTTCGTGACATCACATCACGTCAGCGCAACCGCCAATATCTTGGCTTGACGACGAAGTTCAGCGCGGACCGATGACTGAGCGGCGGTCACTTCGGCATGATGTGCATGACACAACACCTCAAGGCCGCCCACTCCATTGCGATCTGGAAGAAGGTGGTGGTGGCATCCAGGGGCGTAGCCCTTGCCGTCGCGTGGCAGGAGATGGTTGACTTCGCAGTCTCGCCTTGCGGCGGTGCATTCTGGTCGTATACAGCGATACTTTGCGCGTCGCTTGGCGGCAGAGCGAGCAAAGCGCCACACATGTTCGCGTTGCCACGCTCGCCCACATTTCTCCGAGCACCAAGTTCGTCTACGAGTTTGATCGAGGGGCTCGTCGCACCATTGGCATCGTCCATGCTCGCCAGTCCATTGTGAAAGCGGACAGGAGATCCGTTCGAGTATTAACGGCGAGATGTGCTGACTCATCTTTCAAAAAATAATACATCCTCCTGAAACACTTCGTAGACATTGACGAAACCTTGATGCCCTAACGTCGTGCCAAGTTTGGTTGCAACGGCGCCTCCGAATCGTTAAATCGATCCGCACAAAGTTGTCGCAATGACAACTCCTCAGCAGGGAGCAACCATGTCAATTCTTTTTCAAGTCACCGATCCGGTAGTTCTGCTCGGGCAACAGGTGAGTCTGTTATGGATCGTCATTGGAGCGGCGCTCGTGGTTTTCATGCAGGCCGGCTTCGCGCTTGTCGAAACCGGTTTCTGTCGGGCCAAACACGCTGCCCATGTGGTGAGTACAAACTTCGCCATATTTGGTCTTGGTTTCATCGGGTTTTTCTTTGTTGGCTTCGCCTTCGCCTTTGGTGGATTTTCCTATTCTGCGTTTGGCATGACCGCGCCCGTTGGTAAGGCGCTCATCGGCAGCGGCGACTGGGTATTCCTGTGGCAGGGCGGCTGGGCAATTTCAGGCAAGGCGATTACGCCGGCCGTGCTCGGGTTCTTTCTGTATATGGCCGCATTCATGGACACCACGGCGACGATTCCCACCGGATCGATGGCCGAGCGTTGGAAATGGAAGAGCTTCGTGTTGTGGGGAATTTTCTGTGGTGCCATCTACTATCCGTTGTTTGCCGCCTGGACGTGGGGAGGCGGATGGTTGGCGCGAACGTGGAGCACGATGTCGCTTGGTGCCGGCTACGTCGATTTCGCTGGATCTGGCGTGGTCCATTCGGTTGGCGGCGTGGCGGCCCTGACGGGTGCATATGTTCTTGGTCCGCGAATTGGCAAATTCGATCGCGACGGTAGACCGAGGGCGATTCCCGGTCACCACATTCCGATGGCGATGCTCGGCACATTTATCTTGTTGTTCGGCTGGTTCGGCTTCAACGCGGCGAGCACGTTCGCCGCTACCGATGTGCAGTTTGCGACGGCGGCGACAAACACGGCCATCGCCGCAGCCTTCGGTGGGGTCGCGGGCATGATGTGGATCACTCGTCGAACAGGGAAACCCGACCCGGGCATGATGGCCAATGGGATGTTGGCCGGGTTGGTGGCGATCACCGCGCCGTGCGCGTTCATTGCCCCGTGGGCCGCTGCGGTGATCGGAGTTATCGCCGGCGTGCTCGTCATCGAGTCTGTGTTTTTTGTGGAGAGGCGTCTGAAAATTGACGATCCCGTCGGAGCAATTTCAGTTCACGGCGCGTGTGGAATATTTGGTGTGCTCTCTGTTGGCATCTTTTCCAATGGCAGTTACGGCGGCGGATGGAACGGTTCCACCTCAACCGGAATCGAAGGGATCATCAAAGGCAATTGGGGTCAACTTGGCGCCCAGGCCCTAGGAGTTCTTGTCATCCTCGTCGTCAACGGGGGCCTATCGTTTGCATTCTTTACGATTCAGAAACGTTTGACCAAGGGCGGTATTCGCTCCGCACCGGACGACGAGATTCAAGGCCTCGACATTCCGGAAATGGGCGTGCATGCATATCCAGAATTTGCCGGGGCTCACTGATGATTTCTCAAACAGTAGGTTCTAATCAGGGAAGGGGATCATGAGATGAAACTCATTACCGCAATTATCAAGCCGTTCAAACTTGATGATGTCAAGGATGCGCTAAAGGTGGCGGGAGTAAATGGAATTACCGTCACCGAGGCCCGCGGGTTTGGCCGGCAAGGCGGCCATGTCGAAACGTATCGCGGTGCAGAGTACAACGTAGATCTCGTGCCAAAGGTGCGACTCGACATTCTCGTCGATCAGCTAGTCGTCGATCAGATCGTTGACGTTTTGGTAAAGGCTGCCGGAACGGGAAAAATCGGCGACGGCAAAGTCTGGGTTACCGATGTCTCACGCGTTGTGCGAATTCGAACTGGAGAGGAAGGCACCTCGGCGATTTAGACGTGGCTGATTACTTGGCGAAGAACTCGCCGAGTATTTTCGCCGTTCGTTTGCCTGAGGTTTTCAACTCTGCCTTGGTACCGGCGGAAACATCGGGATCGTCGAGATCGTCGAGGACAGAACGAATTATCCACCCGTGAATCTTGTCGACCCACGTCGGATAGACGACAGGTCTGTCGACCGTCACGGACCCATCGGTGGCCACCGTCAAATCAACTGTCGCTATGACCGCGTCTTGCGTGTTGGCAGGCCATCGCTCGTCGGTAGGTAAGTTGGACAAGATATTGCCGAGGCCATAGAGAACCCAGACTCCGTTCACTTGTGCGATCGGCTGCACAACGTGCGCGTGGTGGCCGACAATGAGGTCAATGAGTCCGGATTTGGTGAGTTGGTCGGCAATCGTGGTCTGCATGGAATTTGGTGTGGACTCTCGTTCGTTTCCCCAATGCATGCTGACGATCACCACTTCGGCGCCCAGCTTTCTGGCCGCCGCCGCGTCGAGCAGGATTCGCTGCGTGTCGATGACCGCTGAACGCCATTGCTGGTCTGAAGGCAAGTCAAGTCCGTTGAAGCCAAACGTGTAGGAAAGGTGAGTCAGTCGTACTCCGTTCACGGTGAAGACGTTCGGCTCGATTTCGGACGGCGTGCGGGCCATCCCTGACTGACCGACCCCACTTTGCTCGAGTGCATTTACCGTTGCATCGATTCCGTCGGTTCCACGATCGAATGAGTGATTGCTTGCCGTCGAACAGCGATCAAATCCGGCAGCGGCGATTGCCTCGGTAATTTCCGGAGGAACCCCGAACTTTGGGTACGTCGAAAGCTCTTCACCGTTCGGTGCAATCGGTGTTTCCAGATGGCAAATCGCCAGATCGGCGCTACCAATGAGCCCGGACACTCTGGCAAACATCGGACGGAAGTCGTACTCAGCGGTTGAGTGATTAGCTAGTGCGTTGCGGTGGGCCTGGACGACGAGGGGACTGTGGGCCAACATGTCTCCAGTAAACGCAAGGCTCACTTGTCGATCAGGAGCCGCTGTGCTTGGCACTCCAATTGTCGTGGTTGCCGCAGGCAGTGTCGAAGTCGATGACTTTTCTGTCGTCGGCTGATCGGTTTTGGCGCAACCGACGAGAACGACAAAGATGCCGATCGCTAGTAATAGCCGCCGCGCAATCCTTGGCAGGTGAGCTTTATCTACGTAGTTGTGGCGATGAATGTGTTGATGATATTGGCTAATTCGATTGGCTTGTCTTCCTGGATGAAGTGTCCACCGCCAACAAGGGTGGTGTGGTTCTGATTCAGCGCCCCGGGAACGCTACGGATGAAGATGGCATCGCCACCTTTGGTTACGGCATCGCTATCCCCAAACGCACAGAGGAATGGCCGCTCGAATTTACTCAACACACCCCAAGCCAATGTGTTGTCTTGGTGGGCCTGATTGTCCGGAGATGTTGGCACCAACGACGGAAAAATTCGTGCACCTTCCTTGTAACTCTCGTCGGGAAATGGCGCGTCGTATGCGGCGATTACTTCTGGCGAAAGCTTTGTCGCGGAGCCGCCATTAACAATGTTGCCGATTGGAAACGTCTCGGAGGTCTGCGAGAAATTCTGCCAGGCCAAGAAAGCATCAGAAAGTTTTCGGTCTCCGGTTGGCAAGCCCGTGTTACTTACCACGACACGATCGAACCGTTCCGGCGCGCTGGCGACCAGCCGCAGGCCGATGAGACCTCCCCAGTCTTGACCAAAGAATGTGATGTGCCGCAGTTTGAGTTGGTCGAATAAAAGTTCGCTCATCCACGCCACATGCCGGGCATAGGTATAGTCGCTTCGCTTCGTTGGCTTGTCGGAACGGCCGAACCCAACCAGATCCGGTGCGATCACTCGATGCCCAGCGGCAGTGAGCAACGGAATCATCTTTCGATACAGATAGCTCCACGAAGGCTCGCCGTGCATGAGCAACACGGGGTTGGCATCGCGTGGTCCCTCATCCAGGTAGTGAACCCGCAAGGTGCCGCCTTCACCGTCTGCGATTTCGGCGTAATGCGGTGAGAAGTCAAAGTCAAAAAGGTTTTCGAACCGATCATCGGGAGTGCGAAGTATTAACATCGGTTGTTCCTCATCTTTCGAGACTTTGGTCGGAAAAGTTTGTTGAGCGAGACCCTACTGAGAGTTCGGCCAAAGGGAGTCAATGAGCGATTTCGAACATAATTTCGGTGGAACCATTGGGCGCACCCATTCAGAATCGACACCGGCGTGGCCGACTCTGCCCGATGGCCTCAATGGTCCAAATGTGATCACCATCGTGCTTGACGACATGGGATTTGCCCATCCAGGCTGCTTTGGCAGTCTGCTTAATACCCCGAACATGGATCGACTCGCCGCCGGCGGCATTCGCTATACCGGTTTTCATACGACTGCCCTGTGCTCGCCTTCGAGGGCGTGTCTGTTGACCGGACGTAATCACCACGCCGTTGGCATGCGTGGGGTTTCAAATTGGAATACAGGTTTTCCAAACATGCGAGGCGGGATCACGCCACGAGCGGCAACCATGGCCGAAATTCTTCGAACAAAGGGTTACGCAACATTTGCCGCAGGTAAATGGCATCTTGCGCCAATGGAGGAGTGTTCGGCGGCTGGGCCTCATCACAACTGGCCGCTGCAAAAAGGATTCGATCGCTTTTACGGATTTATGCAAGGCGAAACGGATCAGTTCTATCCAGAACTCACTCGCGACAACCAACACATCCTTCCGCCGCGAACACCTGAGCAGGGTTATCACCTCAGTGAAGACCTCGTCGATCAATCCACCTTGTGGATTCGTGATCTCATCTCCATCAGACCAGACCGACCGTTCTTCCTGTATCTCGCCTTTGGAGCACAGCACGCGCCTCATCACGCGCCCGACGAATACCTGCATAAATGGCGAGGGAAATTTGACGAGGGATGGGATGTGCATCGCCAGCGATGGTTCGAACGACAACTGGAACTTGGAGTCATTCCCCCGAATACGACTTTGTCTCCGCGGAATCCGGGCGTGCGACCATGGATCGAACTGACCGACAACGAGAAAGTCTTTGCCTGTCGATTGCAGGAAGCCTTCGCGGCGATGCTTGATCACACAGACGCCCAAATCGGGAGACTGCTGACGTTTCTAGAACAACACTCGATCCTGGATAACACGATGATTGTTCTGCTTTCCGACAATGGGGCGAGTCGAGAAGGCGGACCGCAGGGAGTGATGGACGAATTCAGTTTCTTCAACGGCCAATTCGAAGACGTCAACGAAATCGTGGCAACTCGCTTGGACGATATCGGCACGAAAAATGCGCACTCAAATTATCCCTGGGGATGGTCACAGGTTGGCAACACTCCGTCGCGTTGGTACAAGTCGCAGACCTACGGAGGTGGAATTCGAGACTCACTGATTTTGCAGTGGCCATCACGGATTACGGCAAAGGGGGAAATCCGTGACCAGTTTTGCCACATCACCGACATTGCCCCGACGGTGTACGACGCGCTTGGGATCGAGGCGTCGACAAATGTCAATGGTCACGAGCAGATGCCAATGCACGGAAGCAGTTTCGTATATACATTCGGCTCAAACGATGTGGCCACCAAACGTGGACCTCAATATTTTGAGATGATCGGCCATCGAGCGATCTGGGCCGACGGATGGAAAGCCGTGACCTTTCACGACGCCGGCACTCCATACGAGAACGACACGTGGGCTCTCTACAAGTTGGACGAGGACTTTTCCGAAATGCACGACCTGTCGTCGAAATTTCCGGAAAGGCTCAGCCAGATGATCGATCTGTGGTGGGCGGAGGCCGAACGAAATGGCGTTCTGCCTCTTGACGATCGGCTCATTGAATTATTCGGCATGAAGCCGCACCCGGGTTCGCCGCACTCTCGTCCCGACTACACCTACTATCCGCCTGTCGCACACATTCCATCCGACGCGAGCCCGATGCTTAGCGGACGCTCGTGGACAATGACCGCCCACGTTTCGGTCGGCGCTCACCAGGTAGAGGGCGTCATTTACAGCCGCGGCAGCCACAACATTGGGCATACCTTTTTCATCAAGGATGGAGTCTTGAACTTCGATTACAACGCCCTAAGCAAACACACACGCGTTGCGGCACCAATTTCATTGACACTGGGAGATCATGAACTTGCGGCGCGATTTGATCGCCAGGGCGATGGGGGATTACTCACCATCAGCGTCAATGGCAATGAAATTGGTTCAGGTGTAGTTCCCAAAGTCATGCGCATGCTCGGATCTATGGGAATGGATATTGGTTGCAATCAACTCTCTCCCGTGGTCAGCGACTACACGCCACCGTTTTCATTTACGGGCACGATCAACAAGGTCCACTTTGACTTGCAGGGCAAACTCACCCAAGCCGACCGCGACGCAGTAATTCGCGCCGAATCGGCAAAGGAATAGTTAGATCGCTGTCAGATACAGCAATTGCGCAATGAACCGACGTCTTGGAGCGTCGTTTCAATGATGTCGCCCGACCGCAAATAAACGGGAGGCTTGCGCCCGTGGCCGACACCAGCCGGTGTCCCGGTGAAAATAACGTCGCCAGGGTACAACTCGCATATCGATGAGAGATACGAGACAACTTGCGGTATATCAAAAATCATGTCGTCGGTCGAAGCATGTTGACGTACCTCGCCATTGACCGCGCAACCGATCGTTAGATTGTCGCGTTTCGGATTTTCCCGAACATCGCATACCCATGGTCCAATCGGAGAAAACCCTTGCCGGCTCTTGCCCAAACTGAATTGTGGTGGCCTGCCTGAATTTTGCAGTTGGCGATCGGAGACATCCTGTCCTGCACAAATCCCTGCAACGTGATTCCAGGCGACTGACTCGGCAATGTCTCGTCCGCCCTCGGAAATGACGACGACAACTTCGGCCTCATAGTCACACGTGTCTCCAACAATTGGAATGTCACCGGCGGGTGCGCTCAACGAGCTTTGAAATTTGGCAAAGGTCAGCGGCGTGAGCGGTAATTCTGAGCCCACTTCCTCGGCGTGCTTCCGGTAATTCAACCCGACCGCAAACATCTGCCGGGGGCGAGGCACCGGGCAGTCCAACGCGCTGATGGTTGCCTTAGGGGCATCGCTTGGGGCAGTGAGAGACTCGGCCAGGCGTCGAACCTCGTCCCAGCGGGAGAAGCACGACATTGGATCGCTAGGCAGGGAACCTTTGCTCGCCGTTTCGATATCGATAAGGCGGTCGTCAGGGCCGCAAACCAGGTGCGCCCGGCCGCGAAAGGAGGCCAGTCGTGCGTTCATCTTGTGACTTGGCTAGACGCGATTGCGCGCGGCTCGGCGTTGGGCCTGGGCATGTGCCCGAGACTGACGCTCCTTTTCCTTGCGGGCCATCCGGTAACGACGTTTTTCCTCTTGGGCCGCGGTATCGGTTTCGATCGGGAGCAGTGGTGACTCTGCCGCTGCCTGAGTTGGCAAAGCGAATCGCTCGTCAGTGGCGATCAATTTCCTGAACCCCGCGAGTGTGAGTGAGTACTGGACCGACATCAGTCGGACCGCATCGAGACCAAACGATTCAATAAGTTCGTCGACATGTGCCAAAAGATCGGCGAGATTCGGATCATCCGAATTTGGGCCGAGGATTTCGATGCAGCGTTCGGTACAAGGCTCACTTAACAGCACTCCGGCGTCCAGATGTGCGTTGCGAGCGACCATCGCCTGCCGAATTATTGAAGCAATTTCGGCCGGCTCGCTGAACGCTCCAGCCGGGAGTGCAAGCACTTTGGCTAGCGGATCGCGAAGTTTCTCTGGCAAAGCCGCGACAAGTCCGGCGAGGGATTCATCACTGATCGAACCAAAGACTGATGCATATCGACGTTCGAGAAGAATGTGATCGCGCGACGTACTTACGGCCATGGGGGATGCCTCTACATATCTAGGTCAAGATCAAATTGAGGATCGGGACCTTCAGTGTGTCAGGCGCGCGCGCCGACCACTACCACAGATCAGAAATTGATTAGAGCGGTCGTACGTTGTTCGCTTCGACGCCTTTTCGACCCTGCCCCAGTTCGAACTCGACTTCTTGACCGGCTACGAGACTACGACGACCGGAGCCCTCAATATTCGAAAAATGCACGAATACGTCTTCACCGTCTGTTCCAGTAATGAATCCAAAACCCTTTTCATCGTTAAAAAATTTTACCGTACCTGTTGGCATATCGACTCGTTTCATGTTGAACTTTGTTTATTGCAAAAAATGTTACATAAGTTGACGACCAATTTCTAGTGGCCAGAGCAAAATTACCCAGTCAAAATTATTTAGTCACCAGGGCCTGTATTTCGCGGACAACTATTTGGTGCGATGCATCGGTAGTTACGTCGCTTAAAGTTCCACTTGCCCCCATATTGGACCGCCAGGTGACGCGCCACTGGATTCCCAATTTGGCGGGGAATGCCCCGGTGCTGTGCAGTGCCGAAGAGTGCTGGTACGTGTACATACACGGTGACTCGAGCGAATCGCCATAAATAGGGAACCACCAGCGTCCAGGCCCAGCGCATTCGACTTCGCCAGAACCCAAATTGCCGTCACCTGGTTGGAATTTCAATTTTTTCGGTGTTGCTGTTGTGGTCACGGATATTGGGCCGCTCGGCGATGGCACCCACACAGTCACCGAAATCGGAACCCAGATAAGCGGGTTGACCCAAAACCACAATCCAACTTTGACTACGCCACGATGTGCAGGGGGAGCGAACTCACCCCACGGGGCAGGAATGTTGTCATAGAGAATCGATGATGCCTCGGTGGCCATGGTCTCGGTGGATATTTGGGGGATCCAGTAGTACGAAGTGGCGGGTTCGCGGTCCGTGCAGGTGTAGTCGTACAGCTGATAGCGAATTGGGCCAACTTGCTTGAAGACCTTTCCGTTCGATCCAGGGATCGCGTCACGTGGAATCGCCGGCGACCATTCGCATTGGCCTGGCGAGTTTTGGGCACTCGGCGGCGTTCCAATACGAACACCCGCCATGATTTGGGATCCGTTGACTGCGGCGCTGATATCGACGGCCACTCCATTGTTCGAATCATCAGCCAAGACCATGTCGGGTGACGATGCTGTTACTGCGACGGCAACAATCAATCCGCTCACGAGGTAATTCCGCATATGTCCTCTCCATATGTCGTGTCGGAGCCGGTGGCGTCCGACCACTTCCACGCGTCATCGTCGATGACCATGCGCCATTCGGTGTGACCCGAAATGACGTCGTCATCGAAAACGATGTCATCTCTGGTGGAATCTGACTGACCCGAATCAAAAACCACCAGAGAATCGAAGATGCATGTGTGCACTACTGCTGACGATTGACCAGTTACTTCGATGCGGTCGATACGAAAGCGAAATGTTCCAGCATCCGCACGGGTGGCGAGATTCGCCTCCGCGCGCATCTTCATCAGGTTGTCCAGGTAGTTGCGGTACCTGCTATCCGGTGCAGTCAATTGAGTAATAGGACATGTGGTCGGTTGGCGACCACAGGCCAACCGAATGTCGATGAGTTGGCCGAATTCGATGGCTATCTGATCGCTTATTGAAATTTCGCCGGCCGGCGTTTGTCGCGGAATGGGCAAGGGGTTAGCTTTCGCACCACTCGACGCAGCGTTTGCCGACTCAAGTGGCAGTTCGTCAAGTTGGTTTGCGCATCCGCTGACGATGACCACCATGACGAGACAGATGGGTCGCCATATGCAATGAGATCCTGATGACAAAACTGATCCTCCGCCGAGAGCGATCGTCTCAGGATTGATGTGTGCGCGCGTAATTTTGCGCGGAATTGTGACGCACTTATTTGTGGCCTGTCCAGCCGCTAGAATCAATGAACCCCAAAATGACCCAACAGCACCCCGATCTCGCGGCCGAGCAGGCTTATATCGACCATGCATATACCTGTCTCGAGCGAAGCAAGTCAGATGCATGGCGGATACGAGATCTCAATGAGGCCAGTACTGGGGGAACCTTTCAGGCCAGATTTGAGCGAAATGCTTTTGACGAACAGTTGCTCAACCGGCTGACGCAACTGGATCTTGGCGACTCCGCCCTAGTTTTCGGGCGGATCGACAAATTGGCGGAGACGCCCGATGGGATAGAGAGTTTCCACATTGGGCGACTTGCGGTGGCCGATACCAATCGCGAACCGGTGGTGGTGGATTGGCGGGCGCCAATTGCAGAGCCGTTCTATCGCGCGACCGGCCGAGAACAAATGAGTCTGGCCCGTCGCCGTCACTTCTCTGTTCATGGACAAGTTCTAAATGGAATCGAAGATGAATTATTTGGCGCCGGTCACCTCGGCGTGGGGCACGACGAGGGCCTAGGCGGAAACGAGTTGACGGCTATCGAACAAACAGCGACGGGCCTGCGTGGTTACAGCACGTTGTTGGCGGCGCTGGCTCGCGGACGTACGGGGCAACTTGGCGACATTGTCGCCACGATTCAATCCGAACAGGACCAGATCATCAGGTCACCCCAACAGGGCGTGATGGTTGTGCAAGGCGGTCCCGGAACCGGCAAAACCGTCGTAGCCCTGCATCGCGCCGCGTATTTGTTGTACACCTACCGTTTTCCATTAGAGGAACAGGGCGTCCTCGTCATTGGCCCGAACAGAGTGTTCCTGCGATACATCGAGAGAGTGTTGCCGTCGCTTGGGGAGGCGGGAGTATCCCAAGTTGTGCTCGCCGATTTGGTACCTGGGCATCGATTTGGGCGTCAAGAGCACGTCTCGATTGCGAGACTCAAGGGCGACATTCGAATGGTCGATGTGCTGACCAAGGCAATACGCGATCGCGAACGTGTGCTGCGCGAGGATCTTGTCATTCCGTTCGGCGCCGGATATTTACGACTGTCGGTACGCGAGTCGGCGCGAATCGTTGGAGATGCCCGGCGCAGATATCGGCGACACAACGCAGCACATCGGTGGGTCGCATCCGAAATGGTGGCGGCAATGGCGACGGCAAAGGCGACTACGAGAGATGATTCTGAAATCGACCTTGGCCAACTTCACGAATCGCTGAGTGAGGTTGAGGATTTTCGAATTGCGTTAACAAGAATGTGGCCCGTTCTCACGCCAGCGGAATTGTTGCACGATCTATACGGTTCGAAAGCACTCATTCGGATTGCAGCCGCGAAAGTGTTCGGCACCGAAGCGGCGGAAACTCTCTATCGCCCCCGCTCCGAGAACATTGCCGACGTTCACTGGAGTGATGGGGACATTGCGGTCCTTGATGCGGCGCTCGGATTGCTCGGACCACGACCGCGCAAGAATGGAAAGATCAGCGAGGCCGACGAGACTCGGCTCTACGGTCACATCATTATTGACGAGGTCCAAGACCTCACGCCGATGCAACTTCGGATGGCGACTCGGCGATCACTTAACGGAGCGATGACCGTCGTCGGAGACTTGGCGCAGGCGACCGGAGCCTTTTCGCCACATTCCTGGTCGGAGATATTGGAGCATCTGCCTGACAAGCGAGAACCACAGGTGTTCAACTTGTCGGTCGGTTATCGAATTCCCGAGCAGATCATGGATCTGGCCAACAGAGTCATGCGAGCGGTGGCACCGGACCTGCATCCGCCACGATCGGTACGCCAGGGAGATTTCCCTCCACTCATTGTCCGCTCAAACTCGGCCGACGAGCTGCTGGCCGATGTCGTCGAACACACGCGCCAAATTTTGGATTCAATTGGCGATGGAAACGTGGCCGTGGTGTGTCCCGATTCGATGTCGGCTGTTGTTTCAGCGGCGCTCGTACAGGCAGGCATCGATCACGGTCGAGCGAACAACGCAGCATTAGATTCTCGTCTCACGGTTGTACCCGTAAGTCTTGTTAAGGGATTAGAACTAGACGGAGTCGTACTCGTCGAGCCAAGCGCAATCGTCGACGCTCAAGAGAACGGCTTGCGAGCGCTATACGTGGCGCTCACGCGGGCCACTCAGCGATTGACGGTTGTTCACCATCGTGAATTGCCGCAACCAATGATTTACTAAGTCAGACCGTAACAAGAATTCTGGCACTGGCAAACGCATCGATGTCGATCGACTTGCCTTCAATCTTGACGGTGCGTGATCCGTCGTCGTGAGACCAAGTGACGACACCGCAATGTCCCGGCGCAATATGCGAATGCTCTAGGAAATCCAAAACCCCTGGAGCAAATTCAAGTTCCTCTGGAATTCGGGTGACAGTGAATCCGGATCCGACTTCGACATTAAAGAGAGAGACAAGATCTGGTTCAACATATTTAGAACCAGGAATTGGATTTCCGTGCGGGCACGTCGTCGGTGTGCCGAGTAGCTTGTTCATCGCCGACTCGACTTCCGCGGTAATGACGTGCTCCCACTTGCACGCCTCGTGATGAGCGATCGACCAAGACAGACCAAGCACGTCGGTGAGAAAGCGCTCGGCGATGCGATGGCGACGCACAACCCGGCTACCAAGAGCCTCGCCGCGTTCGGTGAGCCGAATCTTGCTGTCGGTCGAGGTTATTAGACCCTCTACTTCCATTCGGTGAATCATTTCCGACACCGACGGACGGGACACATTGAGGCGATCGGCAACACGAGCCTGAATGAGTTCGAGATTGTCCTCCCTCAATTCAAAAATGCATTCACAATATTCCTCGAATGCTGGGTGATGCTCGCCTGGGTTGACCACAGTGCAGACGCTACCTTCCGTTTTGCTTGTCGTCCCGTTCGGCTGCCTTGACCGCGTAACCCAAAACAATTGCCGGTGCCAGCAAGACAGAGCCCGCAATGAGTGACATTGTGGCGATCGATCCAATGAACGGCTTGAATTCCCACAGCAGTCCCACTCCGACAGCAACTATGGAGATTGCAAAGCAGAGATAACCGACACGCATCGCACGCTGGGTCCATCGCGATATTTTCTCGCGCCGACTCCTGACGGGATCGCGCAGAGTCGGGTCTATGTGGTGCGGATCATTGTCCTGAGCGGGGGAAGTCATACAGTCGTCTACATGGTAGATGGAGTTTCTCCCGAGTCGCTCACGGTTGAGTGGCACGGTACGGTCGCTCAAGTCACGATCAATCGTCCAAGTCGTCGCAACGCCGTGGACTTGCCAACACTTCATGCGATACGCGAGGCTCAAATCGACGTGGTCGACAAGAAGGGTCGTGCGATGGTGATAACAGGGAGCGCCCCCGCATTTTGTGCGGGCGCCGATTTGTCCGGAGTGCAGGAGGATGAGTTCCAAAACGCCTTGCACGAAGTTCTCTATGCAATGACCACGATGCCTATCGTCACAATCGCATCCATTGACGGCCCGGCACTCGGAGCGGGAGCCCAGATTGCCGCCTCGTGTGACATGCGAGTTGCCACAGCGACAAGCACCATTGGTGTGCCGGCGGCAAAACTAGGTCTCGTCGTTAGTCATTGGACCGTCGAACGACTTGTTCGAGAATTTTCGTGGCCAGTGGCAAGAGCAATGTTGCTGACGGCGCGTATCTATAGCGGAACAGAGCTGGCTCAGTTCGGATCCATTCATCGTTTGGGCGACTTAGGCGTTGCTCTTTCTTGGGCTCAGGAAATCGCCGCGCTGGCACCGCTAACTATTTCTGGTCACAAACTTGTACTTGGAGTCTCGGCCACCGATCCGCAGGTGAATGAACTCGTGATCGAGGCCAGAGACCGCGCATGGGAAAGCAACGACGCGGCCGAAGGGCGAAAGGCATTTCTCGAAAAACGTCCGCCGAATTTCATGGGTTCATGAATTCGGCAAGTGTCGTCGAGATGCGTGATGCGGTCGTCGTCTACGGAGACTTTCCTGCGCTGGCCGGTGTCAATCTCAGTGTCGTCGGCGGCGAAATACTTCTACTTCAGGGCGCAAATGGTGCTGGCAAATCCACAATTTTGCGAGCCTGCGCTGGATTGGTGCCAATTGTTCGAGGAACCGCAGAAGTGCTGGGAACCAACATGCGATTAGATCGCAAATCGGTTCGCCATCGGGTTGGGTTACTTGGTCACAGCAACGGACTATTTAGCGACCTGACGGTTCGCCAAAATGTAACCTTCTGGGCGCAACTCGTGGGTGCCGGCGAAAACGAAATTAACGATGCGCTCGAGCGAATGGGAATTGCAGGTCGTCTGGCAGACGAACGTGTCGGAGAATTGTCGGCGGGGCAGAAGCGGCGATGTTCTCTTGCCAATCTCGTCATTCGTCGCGCCGAGCTGTGGCTGTTGGACGAACCGCACGCAGGACTCGATGGGCGTGGTCGCGATGAGTTGGATGCCATACTTCGTCAGGCTGTGACAGTTGGCGCAACCGTGATGATCGCTTCGCATGAAATTGAACGCTCCCGAAATCTGGCCACTCGGACGGTGCTGGTCTCGGGCGGACGCATAAAGGAGGTGTCATGAGTCTTGGAACGACTTTGCGAGTTGCGCGGGTGGTTGCAACAAAAGATTTGCGAATAGAGATGCGCAGTCGAGTTGTGACGAATCAAGTCCTGCCATTTGCCGGTTTGGTGCTGATTATGTTTGCGTTCGCGCTTGACGATGACGCCTTGCTCGAGCGAGTCGCAGGTGGACTCGTTTGGCTTGCCACCTTGTTCTCCCTATTCATAATTGTTCAGCGATCGTTTGGGATTGAAACGGCAGATGGTGCGCTCGATTCCATTCGAGTCGCCGGGGTCGATCCGGCAGGAATATTTTTGGGAAAGACGCTCGCCCTTGTTTTTCAGTTGCTCATTTTGGAGATCATGCTCGTTGGAGGCGCCGTCGTCTTTTATCGAGTGCAAGTAGAACCGGCTTCGCTTGTGCTTTTGGTCACCTGTCTGTTGCTGGCCACATTCGGTTTGGCCTTCGTCGGCGCACTCTTTGGCGGATTTGCCGCAGGCATTCGTGGTCGAGAGACGCTGTTGCCGCTGCTGTTACTTCCCGCAATCGCTCCAGTATTGATCGGAGCGACGAAAGCGACTGAAGCGGCATTTGGCATAGGCGGTATGGTGACATCCGAGGGCTGGCCCTGGGTTGGGTTGCTAGCAGTATTCGCCGCGGTGTTCGGAGTCGGTGGCCTGAGTGCCTTTGGTCCGCTAATTGAGGAATGATGTACGGCGATAACAGCATGAACAAGAACTCAACACCCGATGCAGTTGGCAGGGTCGCTACGACCGCAACGCGAGTTATTGGCGTATCGGCAATCTTGACGATGGCCTGGGTCGTTGTATCTGGCCTGTTTCTCACTCCCGAAGATGCGATTCAAGGTGATGCAGTTCGAATCATGTACGTGCATGTTCCGACCGCGTGGGTTGCATACTTGGCTTTTATCGTCACGGGAGGAGTATCTCTCTGCTGGCTGTTAAAGAAATCGCCGACGCTCATACTTGATCGAGTCGCCGGCGCCAGTGCGGAGATCGGCGTTTTGTTCATGGCGATGACCCTGATAAGCGGCAGTTTGTGGGGACGTCTGACAT
>Ga0265292_1001350_pt1 | contig 21953 bp, 17 predicted proteins | sample Munlanlewell296A_FD_189080 | JGI IMG/M metagenome (GOLD analysis project Ga0265292, IMG submission 189080) | Leachate microbial communities from a municipal landfill in Southern Ontario, Canada - Leachate well 296A | ecosystem: Engineered > Solid waste > Landfill > Unclassified | place: Canada... | reverse complement strand
AAAATTTTCGTTTATCCTGTGATCAGTCACACGATCCTGCGGATAATTGTAAGTCCGTATTTTTTCTGACCGGTCCCCGGTCCCTACTTGCAACTTCCGTTCATCCGACAATTCCCTTGCTTTAGACTCCTGCATTGCAGCAAATAAACGTGTCCTCAAAATATTCATTGCTTTTGCACGGTTTTGATGCTGTGAACGTTCATCCTGGCATGCGATAACTATATTAGTTGATAAATGCGTAATCCTAACAGCCGACATTGTTTTATTAACATGCTGCCCGCCCTTCCCGGACGCGCAATAATAATCTATCCGCAGATCCTCAGGCTTAATTTCTAATTCAGTTTCTTCGGGTTCTATCAACACAGCTACCGTGCATGTAGACGTATGTATCCTCCCGCTGGATTCAGTCAACGGCACGCGCTGTACGCGATGCGCCCCGCGTTCATTCTTCAGTAATATCCACACATCCTTACCCAGTATTTCAATAACAACTTCCTTCATTCCTTTCAACCCTGAATAACTTACGGAAAGCATATCAGCTTTCCACCCGTGCCGTTCCGCAAACCGCGTATACATCCTTGCGAGATCAGCAGCAAAAAGAGCAGCTTCCTCCCCGCCGACACCCGCGCGTACTTCAAGGATAACCTTATCCGCCGCCAGGGTACTACCCTCAACAAAAAAACGTGTAATATCCAGCTTCAGCGCTTCGACATTTTTTTCTATCCCCTGCAATTCTTCGGTAACCATTGCCTGGAGTTCAGGATCTTTCTCAGTTTCGGCCATTACTTTAAGTTTACGCTTCTCTTCTTCCAGCGCAAAAAACTTATCAATATTTTTTACAACCGGCTCCATCTGTGCACGCTCTTTTGACAATTTCTTAATACCATTACTATCACCGGCAAGCATACTCTCCGATAACTGTTTCTCAACAGCAACAAACTTTTCCTTTATCTTCGCCCAGTTTTCTCTGTAACTACCCTTATTTTCAGACATATCCTTTTTTATTCCAATTCAAAATAAAAATATAAAATGACAGACGGTTCCTTTCGTTGTTACCCACAACAAAGGGAACCGTCTTCAACAAATATTATAAACGCTATTTTCTCTTTTTTGCAACCCGTTTTGTAACTTTTTTTACGCGCCGCACTTTTTTTACCGTACCCTCAATCGGGCTGGTTGTATATTTACGCTTAAACTTCTCCACACGCCCGGCGGTATCCAACAATTTCTGCATACCAGTAAAAAACGGATGGCAGTTACTGCAGATATCAAGCTTAATCAACGGCTTAGTCGACCGTGTCTTAAACGTATTCCCGCACGCGCAACTAACCGTTGCTTCCACATACTTCGGATGAATTCCTTCTTTCATAAACAACACTTCTCCTTTTCTCTAAATAATACTTTAATAACTAATTATTGACATACCTTTTCGGGTTAACCGCTTTCCCGTTTTTATGAAGCTCAAAATGCAAATGCGGCCCGGTTGACCACCCGCTGCTTCCCACTTTCCCGATAACCTGTTTTTTATTAACCCACTGCCCTGTTTTTACGCTACAATTCTGCATATGCCCGTAATATGACACAAAACTATCAGGATGTTTAATTATAACACAATTCCCGTATCCTGACTTAACCCCTGCAAATAAAACTTTACCTTCTCTTGCTGCATAAATCGGTGTCCTGCGTTTTGCGCTGATATCAAGCCCCCGGTGGAACTCCCTCCCGCCGAAGATCGGATGCCGGCGGTAACCGTACCTTGAACTCATCCGCCCGTTCACAGGAAAAACAAACATCGGAAACCGTAATACTGCGTTCGGCACAAAAACCATAGTCCCGGGTTCAAGTACAGCTGACTTCACTAACCCGTTCATCTCACAAATTTTGTTTAGTGAACACCTGTATTTATCCGCAATACTTTCCAGTGTTTCATTAGGCTTAACCTTATGCACAAGGCCGTTTTTGTTATGAACCCAGAGTTCCTGCCCGATCTTAAGAAAAGTTGACTCCATATAATTCGTACTTCTGAGGGATTCACTGGTCACGCCGTACTTCTTCGCGATATTCCATATATGCTCACCCTGCTGAACCTTATGTTTTGTGATAATAAGATAATCGAGCTCACGAAAAATTTTTTGCCTGGCATCCTCACCCAGTGTTTCCACAGGATTTGTCACGAGTAAACTATTATTAAGCATCGGCAGTTCTTCAGTCTTCCCGCTGCGCGCTATCAGCTGCCCGGAAAAAAACACAATCCCTGCGAATACCACAAATACAATATCAAGAATCAAACTTTTCAGTTTCATCATAAGTATTTATTATATTATAACAAAGAACATCCCTAACGTATACGCTCAAAACTTGATAATTCCAGGGACTTAAGGAAATCGTCATTACTCTTAGTTGAACTCATCTTATCAAGCATCAATTCCATAGCTTCTGACGCGTTAAGCGTAGACAACACTTTACGCAGTATCCACACGCGGTTAAGCGCATCAGCTTCAGTCAACAACTCCTCTTTCCGTGTCCCCGACTTATTAATTTCAATTGCAGGGAATACGCGTTTATTCGCGAGGTTACGGTCAAGCACGAGTTCCATATTACCCGTACCCTTAAACTCTTCAAAAATAACGTCATCCATACGGCTACCGGTTTCCACTAATGCCGTTGCGACAATAGTAAGGCTCCCGCCTTCCTCAATTGCGCGTGCAGCACCGAAGAACCGTTTTGGCCGCTGTAACGCATTAGCATCAATCCCGCCGGATAACACACGCCCGCTTGACGGCGTAACAGCATTATACGCACGGCCAAGCCGCGTGATTGAATCCAGGAGAATAACCACGTGTTTTTTATGTTCCACCATACGTTTAGCTTTTTCAATAACCATCTCAGCTACCTGCACATGCCGTTCAGGCGGTTCATCAAAGGTTGAGGATATAACCTCACCCTTGACTGACCTCTGCATATCAGTAACTTCTTCCGGGCGTTCATCTATAAGAAGAACAATCAATACTATATCCGGATGATTTGTGGTGATAGCATTCGCTATTTTTTGCAGGATAATAGTTTTCCCTGCGCGCGGCGGTGATACAATCAATCCGCGTTGCCCCATACCTATGGGTGTCATAAGATCCATCACCCGCGTGGTAAGTTCAGTCCGTATAGTCTCCATCTTAATCCTTTCCTGCGGATACAACGGTGTAAGGTTATCAAACAACACGCGTTCCCTTAACCCTTCCGGAGAACTACCATTAACTTTTTCTATCTGCAATAACGCAAAGAAACGCTCACCGTCTTTCGGCGGGCGTACAATCCCTGCTACAGTATCACCTTTACGCAAGACAAACTTCTTAATCTGTGACGGCGAGATATATATATCATCCGGGCCCGGAAGATAATTATATTCCGGTGACCGCAGGAACCCAAACCCATCCGGTAAGATCTCAAGCACGCCCTGGTTGAACATCAACCCCTGCCCGACCTGCGCCTGAGCTTCAAGAATTTTTGCGATCAACTCCTGTTTTCTTAACCCGGTAATGATCTCTACTTTCAACTCCTTAGCCATCTTTGTAAGATCAGCCATTGTTTTCTTCGATAAGATTGACACATCCAGCTTTGCGGGTTCCGGCATAGATGCTTGTTGCCCGTTCGTACCCATTTCTTTTACTCTCCTCCCATTTCTTTTACTGTTATTATTATTAACTTGATATTTAAAACCTTGAAAACCTGAAACACTCCGGCATGCTTGCTCTAATGTATGTTATACTTGTTTTTTAAAATATGTTTTTTATTAAGGATTACTTTATTGCGTAGAAACAACTTTTTCTCAACCTTTATATACCTATCAAACACCCAAAAAAAGAGCTTCATTGATTAATTTGTCTATTCGTTACATTCATTATCACACACTCACCCGCGGGTTGTCAAGAATAAAGTAAATTAATTTTAGCAGCTACCTTCACTGCCTGGGGGTATACCGGCTTAACCCCGTCGACAACGATATCTGCGCGTTTAACCTTTACCCCGAGCCTCATCTGCGCATGAATTTTCTTAAGCGCCATAACTTTAGTCATTTTCCCGTTGCTATCCCTCGAAATTATGCGTTCGACCTGCACACCCTGTGGCGCTTTCACAACAATTATTATGTCAAACATTTTTTCCATGCCAACCTCAAAAATCAGCGTCGCGTCTACGATAGCAGCAGCCCCGCTGCGCGCATCCCCGCGGCTTTTCCTGAACTTCCTTACACTTTCAGCGATACGTTTGATAATCCATGGATGTACAACAGCTTCGAGTTTACTCCGCTGCACCTGATCCCCGAAAACCATCACCCCTAATTTTTTGCGGTCAACCTCGTGTTGAGCATTAAAAATCCCTTTACCAAACACCCGGCATAACTTATTTTTTATCCCCGCATCCTTCAATACCTGATGCCCTATTTTATCAGCGTCAAGCACAAGTTTTGCATTTAAACACCCCGCCAGTGCGCGGGTAAACGTACTTTTCCCGCAGGCAATACCTCCGGTGATACCAATCACAACCTTATTCCGGGGTTTACTTTTTAGATTCACCATTTATGTTCATCCAGATACTTAGTCACTGCCGATGCCGCTGTGGCAGCTTCACCGCAGGCCGTCGCGATTTGTTTTAACAACTTACTCCGCACATCACCGCACACGTACAACCCCTGTGTCCGTGAGGACATATCGTTATTAGTAATAACATACCCTCTCTCATCACGGTCAACCAGGTCTCTAACAAGTTCAGACTGCGGCAACGTACCGACAAACACAAACACCGCAGCGGCCGCAACCTGATTAACTTCCTGTGTCTTAACATTTTTAATAACCATGGACTCAACTTTTTTATCACCTTTTATTTCTACAGGCACAGTATCCCAGATAACTTTTATCTTAGTGTTCTTGAACACATGCTCCTGCAGAATACCGGTCCCGCGGAACTTATCCCTGCGATGAATAATAGTAACCTTCTGCGCAAACCGTGTAAGAAACAACGCTTCCTCAAGAGCAGAATCACCCCCGCCGACAACCAAAACGTCTTTTCCTTTATTAAACGCCCCGTCGCAGGTCGCACAGTATGACACCCCGTGCCCGGTAAACTCATTCTCCCCGGGGATACCCATTTTTTGGGGTACCGCCCCTGCGGAATAAATTATTGCCCGTGTTTCCGCCCTTTGTTTCCCTGTGGCAACTATAAACCCTTCCCCGCCAGAAAGTTTCTCCAGGGTATTAACCCCCTCCATCTTTATCTCCAACCCAAACCGTTCAGCCTGGAGTTTCATATTATTAATTAAAGTATACCCATCCACCCCGTCGATAAACCCAGGATAATTCTCAATCTTATCCGTCCACAACACCTGCCCGCCGATAACATTTTTCTCAAACAAAACAGTATCAACCTTCGCGCGGGAAAGATAAATCCCGGCTGCCAGCCCCGCAGGCCCGCCCCCGATTATCACGCAGTTACGCATAAACAAACACACACCTTTCCATAAAATTATTACTCATCATATCTTATCCATATCAACCCAGTTATCCCCAACCTTAACATCCACCACCAGCGGTACGTTAAGCTTAACTGCGGAAGACATCTCGGCAACCACCACATCCTTCACGCTGCCAAGTTCAGCTTCAGTGCACTCAAATACAAGCTCATCATGCACCTGCAGCAACATCCTTGACTCCCAGTGTTCAACTTTTCTGCGGTTATCAATCTTCACCATTGCGAGTTTAATAATTTCCGCGGCAGTACCCTGTATCGGCGTATTCATGGCAATACGTTCCGCAAAACCCCGCCGTGTATTATTCGTAGCATTAATATCCTGCACATGCCGTAAATGATTAAACAAAGTTTTTACGTACCCGCTAACCTTAGCTTCTTTAATAACCCTATCCCTCCACGCCTTCACCCCTGCATACTTAGACATATACTTCTCTATATACTCACCCGCCAGCTTAATCTCAATCCCCAACTGCTGTGCCAACCCAAACGCGCTTATACCGTACACAATCCCGAAATTAATCGTTTTTGCAACCCTTCGCTGTGCCTCATCAACCATACTCTCATCAGTCACCCCAAAAATCTCAGCCGCAGTCCTTGAATGAATATCCTTCCCCGCGATAAACGACTGTACAAGATTTTCATCACCGCTCATATGCGCCAGCACACGCAGGTCAATCTGAGAGTAATCCGCGGATAACAGCCTCCACCCATCCTGCGCAATAAATACTGACCGTATCTTTTTCCCTAATACAGATCTAACGGGAATATTCTGGAGATTAGGGTTTACTGACGACAACCTACCTGTGGTAGTCCCGATTTGATTAAACGTTGTATGCACTCTGGACCCTGCATCCGCGAGTTCAAGCATAACGTCTATATATGTAGACTTAAGTTTTTGGCGTTCACGGTACTCCAACACCTTCTGAGGCAATGCATGTACAGCTGACAGACGGTTCAACACATCTTCATCAGTTGAGTACCCGCTTTTTGTCCGTTTCCCGCCCTGCAGGTTCAGTTTCTCAAAAAGTACAACCCCGAGTTGTTTTGGGGAATTAACATTAAACTTCTCCCCGGCAAGCGCGTAAATTTCAGTTTCATTTTTCTTAAGTTCTTTCTCGTACTCACTCTTAAGTTCATACAACTTAGCTTTGTTTACCTTAACCCCGTTATCCTCCATAGCAATGATCACGGGTACCAGCGGCACCTCAACTTCTGACAATAACTTACCAATCCCATGACGTTCAATATCCCCGGTAAACGCGTTATAAAGTTCCATTGAACAATACGCATTATTAACCACTGCCTCAAGTTTTTCCGCAGGCCGAACACCTTTAATCTTAAAAAACAACTCTTCCCATCCATAAGATTCACTGCTTAACGACAACTTCCCGATATCCAGGAGGTACGCTGCAATCAAAACATCAGTCACCGGCAGTTTAACACTTATCCCAGCATTTTTTATACCCGATAACAAAGCTTTATAGCCATACACAACCTTCATAACCCGCGTATTCTCAAGGATATCATTCAACACCTTAATACATCTATCATAGTCCCCACCGATATACCCGTTGAGGTTAACATAGTAACACCTCCCCTGAGCATCAGCTAAGCCAGCACAGGCAACCAACTTTTTCCCGACAATATCCTGTACCTCCAACGCCAGGGAAACACATTTTTGGCTCATTAACCCCGCGGCAATGCGTTCAAACTCCGCAACTGATTGTACAGCCTCAACCTCCACAGCGACACTACGCCTAATATCCCCGAGCTTAACCTTTTTTGTGAACACCTCGTCGTTAAACAAACTATGGAATTCAAGTTCACGGAGGTACGCTTCAGTTTCCTCACCCGTATGCTTAGCATTAACCCCGCTGCTGCTTACCAGCGGATCCTCGAGCGGCACATTTGAGTTTAAGGTAACAAGTTCACGGCTTAAATACGCATCACTCTTATGCAATTCCAGTTTTTCCTTAAGCTTACCCTTAACATTCCCGATTTTAGAATAAAGATTATCCAAACTCCCGAATTCATGGATAAGCTTCAACGCAGTAACATCCCCAACCCCTGCAACGCCGGGAACATTATCAACCTTATCCCCCGCCAGAGCGAACATATCAACCAATTGTTCCGGTACAAGCCCGGCGTATAACTCCCCGACTTTCCCGCGATCAATAACAACACCCTTGTGCGTATTAAGAATACTGATCTTATCATTCACGACCTGAGCTAAATCCTTATCACCGGTAACTATTACCACCTTATCCCCGTTTTTACTGTACATCCCCGCTAAGGTCGCAATAATATCATCAGCCTCATACCCCGGCAACGCTATAGACGGAATATTCATAAGTTCAACGACCTTGTGGGTAATAGGAATCTGCAGTACTAACGCCGTCTCTGCTTCTTTTCTGGTAGCTTTATACGCGCTAAACTTTTCATGGCGGAACGTTTTCCCCGGTGAGTCAAAACACACAACAACCTGTTCCGCGCCGTCACGCCACAGCTTGACCACCATTTTAATAAAACCAAACACCGCACCGACTTCCTGCCCTTTACTGGTAACAAGTTTAGGCAATGCGTGATACGCGCGGTGTATATACGCGTTTCCGTCGATAAGGTAAATTTCTCTCATCACAAGTTATTACATGCACTCACTTTTGAGGCAAGAACTTTGCTACGCATTCGCGTAACGCATTCGGAGTGATCGGCTTAGCAACAAAACCATCCGCCCCGGCTGCTGCGATACGGTCCCTATGTTCCTGAGTATCATACCCGGTTATAGCGATAATGACTGTAGACTTAAACCGTTCATCTTTTCTTAGGTCAGCGCAAACCTTAAACCCATCCATCCCGGGCAGTACAATATCCAGGATGATAAGTTCCGGCAAAAAATCAATTGCCAGTTTCCCAGCTTCAAATCCATCCCCGGCTGTACGGATAATCCACCCGGGGTCTGAAGAAAGAACTGACTGTATAAGATCCCGGACATCCGGGTCATCATCCACAATCAACACTTTCCTTTGTTTTGCCTGTAACACACACTCATCGAGTTTACCCTTAATCTCATCAAGGGTATACCGTTTTTCATCCTCTAACTGCTTCAATATCTTCAACCGGTGCAAAGTTTCCTCATAATCATACAACCTGAACCCCCCCTGTGTACGCCCATAAGTTTTTAGGAGCCCGAGGTTTGTATAATACCGTATTGTAGACGGTAACACCCCTATTTCTTCAGCGATTTTTCCGATCTTAACAAGATTCCGTTTTTTTTTGTCTTTTGGATCAACAGTCATACTAATAAATTACCCTTCTGTTTTCTGTACCGCCTGCGGTTCAGCTTCTTTTTGTTTTTTAGATTTCATCACCACTATTTCAATCCTACGATTTTTTGCACGGTTTTCTTCACTATCATTAGGATACAACGGGCGGTACTCACCATACCCTCCTGCAGCGAAGCGTTTACAATTAATCGCTTCATTATGCACGAGATACCGTATCACCGCCATTGACCGTGCGACCGATAATTCCCAGTTAGACGAAAACTTACCCCCGGAAATCGGTACACTGTCAGTATGCCCCTCAACGATAATATCATTATCCATTTGTTTCAGTATCATCGCCACTTCGTGAAGAACCAGCGCTGCAGTTGACTTAACATCCGCTGTACCGGTATCGAAGAGTATAGGATTACTGAACACAATCTTAACCTTCTCCGCATCCTGTGTTATATTAACATACTTACTGAACTCCGGGTTCTTCATTAAATCCGTTAATTTAGACGACTCCTCTTCCTTCTTTTGTTCCTCAAGCAGCTTAACAATCTTCTCCTTATTCATCTTACCGCCGACGGACTCCTGAATTTTTTCCTGGATCTTAATAAAATGCTCATCTTTTTTCATATTAAGCGCATACGCGAACATCATAAGGAAAAAGATCATCAATACCGTCATAAAATCAGCGTACGGTACAACCCACAGGTTTGACATATCCGGCTTCTTCAATGCCGGATCATTAAATTTTCTGCTATCAGCCTTACTATTATTCGCCATTACAACACCTAATTCCCCAGTAATCCACTCGTATCTTCTTCACTCCCTGAATCGGTACTCTCCGCCGAAGCTTCTTTTATCCTGACGATCGTGATTTCAATCCTACGATTTTTTGCGCGGTTCGCCTCACTATCATTAGGCGCTACCATCCGATACTGCCCATACCCTAATGCTGCTAATCTCTTAGGATCAATCCCTTCCTTGTCAATCAAGTACTGCACTACCGAGAACGCACGTGCAGCTGATAATTCCCAGTTTGACACATACTTACCCCCGAGGATCGGTTTATCATCAGTATGCCCTTCCACCACGATACGGTTGCGTGTAGGCTTAATCATCATCGCAAATTCGTGTAACGTCTCAACCGCTTCCTTTTTCATAACAGCTTCCCCGAGGCCAAACAATACCGGTGTGGGCAACGTCATCCTCATCTCTTCCTCGTTAATTGAAATATTCGTATACGTTTTCTTAAGCTCATCTTCCATCTTCTTTTCTTTTTCCATATCCTCAACAGTCGGCTGCTGCTGCGATGCGGGTACTGCTTTCTCAAGCTGTGACACATTTTTCCCGGCAAACTGAGACTTAAACGACTGTGCCGCAATATTCTGATCCTCCTGACTTAACCATGTAAGACAGTAGGACAACAAAAAAAAGATCATAAGGTTTGTCATAAGGTCGGTATAAATCAACATCCACAACGGGCTTTCATGATACCCGCCGCCTTCGCCTTCGGCCTCAGGTATAGCGCTATATCCACCTATTTTAGCCATAACAAACCAACCCCGCCGGTATTACTTACTTCCCGGCACCATGTTTTTCACGTAAACGATACGCCATGAACCCCTGCAGTTTACGGCTTACGATCAACGGTATATCACCTGCCTGGATTGAAAGAATCCCTTCGATCATAACCTCTTTTATAAGAAGTTCAGCTTCCGTATGCGCATCAAGCTTACCCGAGATCGGCAGAAAAATAAAATTCGCGCTTGCAATCCCGTAAAATGTACCGGTAACAGCGATTGCCATTGACGCACCCAAACTCTTAGGATCGCTGATATTCCGCAGCACCTGCACCACCCCGAGCAAAGTCGCGAGTAACCCGAATATCGGCGCGTAAGTTCCCATTGAACGGAACACGCTGCTTACCTGATAATGCCGTTTACGTATAAAAATAATTTCTTTCTCAAGGTTCTCGCGGATAAGGTTAGGATCCAACCCGTCAATCACCTGAGTAATACCATCCACCAAAAACTTATCCTTAATCGTGGGCAACACTTCCTGTAGGCTATCCACACCATCACGTTTAGCGCGTTCTGAAAGGTTCACAATCAACGCGATCAACTGTTTAGGCTTAAACTCGCCTGACGGGAATAAAACCTTAACAAACGCGCGGGGCATATTTTTGAATACATGCCACGGCGTACCGATAAGCATTGACGCAATTGTCCCGCCGAATACCAGAAGGAACGCGTCTTTATGCCACAACAAATGTGCAACGTTCCCCCACACCATTACGATATACACCGTCCCAAACCCTAACGTCAAACCTACAATAGTCAGGATATCAATCATACTTACGCCTTACTCCTTCTATACAACAAAAAATATAAATTTACTCTACTGATCCACAGGCTCGCTATCCACTACCTGCCGTTGCGGCCCGCCAGTATCCTCAGCCCCATCCCTGCGGATAACAAGTTCACCTGATTTCTCGAGTGACCGTACGATCCTCGCGATCTTACGCTGTTCTTCCTCGATCCTCCGCGGATTAACCTCGCCAATAAGATCAATCTGTTCCGCCAGCATAGCCCTTGCACCTTCTGATAGACAATCCATCACTGAAGCCTTAATACTTTCATCCGCGGTTTTTAACGCTAACGCCAGCACCACGCCCTGTCTCTGGGATTCACGCAAAACTTTCTGTAACCCAGCTTTCTCGAGGAACGCAATGTCCTCAAACACAAAAATTACGCGCCTAAGTTTTTCCGCGAGTTCCGGTTTTTCACGGCTTAAGAGATTAAGGATACTCTCCTGTGCTTTTGGGTCCACCTGGTCCAGGAGGTCCATAAAATAATCCTCCCCACCCATAAGATAATCAATCTTTGTTTTAATATCGCGCTCAATTTCCTCAACCTCATCCGGGCTTTTCAGTTTTACAGTTGAGAGCTCAATCGCAACCTTCGCCTGTTTTTCAGTACTCAGAGCACCGAATATCTGTGACGCAAACGCCGGGGGAAGGTAGTTCATCACTACCGCCACAGCCTCCGCGGTTTCCTGCTGCAGTAAATACAACAAATTCTTGAGATTACCCGCATTAATAAACGTAAAATGGTTGGATACCGTAAACGCTCGCCCGGGCCCGAGCTCAAGCGGCCCCTGCTTCATTGTGAGCTCACCCGTCATCCCGCGGGGCAACGCCCCAGCACCACCGCCTTCACCTTCCTCCAAGCCCAACCCACCGAGCTGCCCTCCGATATCCATTTTCCCGGAGGAACGTATCCGCGTATCAGCTTCAATCCGTATCTCCGCAGCCTTTACGATAGTCTTAAAAAACATCTGTAACGGCCCGAAAAGGAAGAACGTAATTACCCCGAGGACAAACAATGCAAGAAGGATCCAGTACATATTAGGATTATTCGGGCTGAAGAACTCAGCGAAATTCTGTCCCCACGTTTTACGCGCAAACGCAACTTTTTTTACCCCGAGAACATCCCCGCGTGCCTGGTCATACCCTATACTATCCGCTACTTCGCGTTTAATATTTTCTACTACCGAATCCTTAATAGCAATATCCAGCATAATGAATACTGACACTTTTTTTATGGTAGACGCCAATTGCGGCACTACCAGCTGTATAGGCTCCTGCTGAGTAACAGCTTGCTGCTGCTGTGCGGCAGCCTGCTGCTGTTGTTCCCTCCTTCTGGGCGTAGAGAATCCGGGATAAGGTTCAATAATATCATCAAAAATGATAAACCCCTTATCCTGCTGTTGCTGCTGTTGCTGCTGCTGCTGCGGTGTAATTGTTGTGGTCTGAGTCCGCGTAGTAGGGCGCTGGTCGGTTAACGCCTGGCGTTCAAGCACAACCTCGACGATAACAACAAAATCCCTGCTGCCAAGAATTTTTTCGATTACCCGTTCTGTCCTGCTGCGGATATCGTATTCAATAGTAATACGCTCCTGCGTATCAGCAAATGTCTGAACAGTAACGCCTGCCAGCAGCGTTAACGCAAAGAAAAGTTTACAAATAAACTTCACATTTACCCCTCTCACAAAAAACCTTAAATTATTGCCCAATCTGTTTCTTAACACTATCCGTATATTCCCGTAACGCGGTATCATTAGGATTAATCTCCAGGGCTTTCTCCCATAACTTCACCGCTTTATCACGTTCACCTAGTAATAAATAACTTGTACCCATACGTTTGTATGCCAGAATATTCCGCGATTCCAGCGATAACACTTCCTGGCAAAGAAGAATAGTCCCCGCAAAATCACGTTTTGAAAACTGTATATACGCCTGCAACAATTTTTGATCCACCAGTGTCCCCATCCCCGGCGGTGCGGTATCAATCTTCACCCCGGTCTCGCGCTGCAGGCGGTTAAGCAGCCGTTCAATAGTTTTATTATCCGGGTCAAGCGTATACGCGTAGGTAATCTTCGTGATTGCCTGTTCCGCATCGCCTTCGAGGTACTTAGTCACGCCAGCCCGCAGCAATTCTGACACCTTCCCAGTCCCCACCGATGTCGGCAGTAATGCCACAACCAGCTGTAACCTCGAGGTCAGGATCTTAACATCCTCATCCTGCGGGTTAATACTTCTCGCCTGTGCCAGCATAGAATGCGCTTCATCAAACTTCCCTTCCTGATACGCCTGGATACCTGACTCATATAGTTTTTTGAATAACTCATCAAGTTCTAACCTAGCTTTTTCATTTTGTTTATTCAACTCAGCTTTAACAGACCCGCCGAACTTCATTGTCAATGACATACGATGCGACCCGCCGAGTGAGTGTAACCCCAGCGCATAGTCCAGCATCATGTTGAACACATTAATCCCAAACCCGGCACTAACTTCCTGCTGTGACTGCCCGATACGCAATTTAAAAAGATTAAATACAGCAGCCTCCACCCCGAGGTAATACACCACTGTATTCTCACGGTATTCAACATCACACGCTGCAATCATACGGTTATCCCAAAAATGCCCGGCAACACCCGCACGGATAACAGGGCTAAGCACATCCTGTGAATTCCCGGATAACCGCGCAACCAGCATATTCTTTATATTAACCCCCAGAGTCAATCCCCCGAAGAATTTCATTAACGCACCCGCATCGATTGTCATATCAAGCTTACTATGCTGCCCAAGCGAACTATTCAAAACATTAACCGCCCCGCCGAGCGATAACCAATCACCAATCTCACGGGCGTAACATCCTCCCGCCAGTAACCGTGAATCAATAAACGTTTGATTATTTACGCGGTTAAGCGCATCCCTACCTTCCCCGCCGATAGACAATAATGTTATGGCGTTCACCCCGAACGTACCGTTTTTCAATGTAGGAACCACATACCCGGCATAATCATACACCGTCCCTTCCCAGAGAAACGCGTGAAGAACATTCAATTCCGCGCGGTCAACCTGAGCCAACCCCCCGGGATTCCAGAACCCAGCGGTTGCGTCATTAGCCACAGCGACATACGCCTTACCCATCCCAAGCGCCCGCGCACCTGCTCCCCAGGTAAGAAACGTATTCGCCATCCCGCCAGTATCCGCTGCGGATACATAGTTATGGTTTAGGCTAATACACAAACATATTAGTATTAATAATATATACCTAATACACCCCATATCTTTATTATTAATAGTTTATTTTTACTAATAAGTCAACATTTTAGTTATAGGAAGATACACTCAGGAGCAGAACACTTTACTCCAGCGGATCACTAATCTTCAACAATTTCTTTACTTTAAACTTAAAACTTTTGATATCAAACGGTTTTGGCGAATAATCCGTTGCACCGGCGGCCATAATTTTTTTTTGATTATCGACGCTATCGTACCCGGTAAACGCAAGTATCGGCGTATCCGCGGTTTCCGCACGGTTCCTGAAGTACTGACAGATTTCAAACCCGTTAATCCCGGGTAACATAAGGTCAAGGATTATAAGGTCCGGCATAACCTTATCAGCAAGCATCCTAAAGGAATTAACATCACGGATATTAGTTATCTCGCAATCATAATCCTTCAAAATCATCTCCACCACTGCTCCGACATCAGGATCATCCTCAACGAGGCATACTTTATACTTTGCCATAACCACCGCCTCCCTGAAGATGAGAGTTCAAAGTTGAGAGTTTAGAGTTTAGAGTTGAGAGTTTGGTTATTAACATGGCAGCATCACCCGGAACTCAGACCCCTGTCTTTCACCGTTACTAGCCGCCAGAATTTCACCGTTATGCCTCTGTATAATACCATAACTCACGGTTAATCCTAACCCCGTACCTTTCCCAATATCTTTAGTAGTAAAAAACGGGTCAAATATATGATTAATATTTTCTTTCTTAATCCCGATACCATCATCCCTGAAACTTACAACCACAAACTTTTTCCGCTGCCCGTTATCTTCGATCTTATCAATCACCATAGTAGTTATTGTCAACACCCCACCGCCGACATTAGCAATAGCCTGTGCGGCATTGGTGATAAGGTTGAGGAACACCTGCTGTACATGCGTTGAAGAAATCTTAGGTTTCGGAAGGTTAAGCCCATAATTTTTTTTCACGACAACTTTTGCGGAGGTAAGATCGCTTTGGCAGAACCCCAAACTCTCGTCGATAAGGCCATGGACATCAGTTTCAACAAAGATATAATCCTTCTGCCTTGCGAAATCCAGTAATGCCCGCACAATTGTGCGGCACCGCTGCGCTGCGCGTTCAACTTTTTCAAGCGATGCATGCATAGGATTCTCGGGAGGCACTTTCTCAAGCATAAGCTGGCACTGCCCGAGCACACCGGTCAGCGGGTTATTAAGCTCATGCGCCACACCACCTGCAAGCTGGCCCAGGCTTGACATACGGTCCATCTGAATAACCTGTAACTGCAAAGTTTTCAAACTATCCACCATACCATTAAACGCTTCCGCAAGTTCACCGATTTCGTCCTTACTTTTGATAACAATTTTGTGGTCAAGATTACCTTCACCGATAAGTTTTGCCCCTGTCCGCAGGACAAGCAGCGGGTCAGCGATACTACGGAAAATGTATAAACTCATAATCATCGACCACACCAGCGATATTATTGACGTGATAATAGACACCGTAACACTCATCCTGCCTAACCCCGCCATCTTCTGCTGCGACTTCTGTAACGCCTGATTTTTTTCTTCAACAAGGCTTTTCACTTCTTTAATAACATGATCCGACAACTTCATAAGTTCAGTATCCACCATTACAAGCACCAGCTCGCGTTTACCCTGTTTATAGATACCTATAATATTAGTAGCCATAGAATAAAAATCATTATAGCACAGCTTAACTTTGGCAATAGCTTCCACATCACGATTATCCCTCGCGAGAAGTTGCCATTCATTAAACTTAACCTGCACGGTATTATTGAACTCATTAAAATTATTAAGCTCCTCCGTCTCCCCGAGGATAAGATAAAAATTGAACGACTTCCACTGTTTATCTATGGAGAACTGAATTTCGCGGACGGTAACCATCTCGGAATACGCGCGTAACGCCGTGGAAAGGTACTCATTCCCCTTTTGCCCGAGCCAAAACAAAATCCCTGCAATAATAACAATCCCGGCAACTAAACCGGAAAACGCCAGTATTAACTTCTTACGTATACTCATATTTTTATAAGCCCAGTTTCCTGTAACAACACAACATTATTATCGTCATATTATACGATAATACACTGGAAGTGACAAACACAAAACGAAGAAGTTGGCATACTATTAAATATAAAGGTATCAATACGCAACAACAACGGTCCCGCTGAATACTTTATTCAACGCCGGGATGTACAGATGGTACACAAACACTCCCGGAGGAACAAGAAAGTTACTATTATCCTTCCCGTCCCACACAACCCTTTGTTTCCCGCCGGTATCTGTGTATTTAAGTGAAACAACTTCCTCGCCGGTAATCGCGAATATTTTTACATAAAAATCATCGCCATACGGGTTATCAACTTCAATCACAAACTTATCATTCAACCCGTCATTATTCGGGGTGAACAGCCGGGAGTATACTTTTGTAAGGGCAAACTCTGTCCCGCCGTGAACCTTCTGTAGAAAAGTAACACCCCCTACCAGCATCACAACGGTTAACAATACCACCCACCGCGCACCGCTGCGCGGGTATATACGCATATTATTCATAACCTTTACTTCTTCAACTTCCCAAGCTCTTCCTTAACAACAGCGATATTTATCCCCTGCTGTTCATACTTATCAACCATACGGTTCAATAAACTCACACGTTCTGCAGTACCAATATTACGTTCCACCAGTTTCTGGTAATACCTCCACGAGGCATTAAAATCCTTAACAATCTTTTCCTGTTCCGTTTTTAACAACGCAAGTTCATCCTTAGCTTCCGTAAGAACAATTTTTTTACCGGAATATTTATCCAAAATCTTTTCTATCATCGCAATCCTATCCTTTAACGACATACTACCCGACACGGTTTGCTTGCGATAATACGACATTGAAACATCAAACTCTTTCCTCATCTCATCTTCCTCAGACACCGCTGCTACCGCCGGAGTAACAGGCTTCTGCGGTGTTACTACCGGCTTTTCAGGAATTATTTCCACAGGTTTGGACACTACCGGCGCTGCGGGTATCTTTTTCTTCAATAACTCATCAAGTTCTTTCCTCAAACCCGCAACTTCCTGTTTAGCTTTCTCCGCCTCAAACCTCGCGGTTTCCGCTGCTTTTTCCGCTACCTGCCGTGCCTGAGTTTCTTTATTCAGTTTCAACCTAAGCTCTTCGGTACTGGCATCAACGTTAACCATCGGCCCGAACCTCATGGTAAGCGACACCTTATGAGTCCCGAACTGGTCAGAGATACCCATCAGAGGATAAACCAGCGCGTAATCAAACTGCATAACTGTTGTGCGATAGCCCAGCCCGGCGGATAAACTCGCGTAATTACGCGCCCCGATCCCCGCACCTCCGCGGAACCCCAACCCAAACGGAAGCCACATTTCACCCGCAGCGAGAACTTTATAATCCATCCCGGAATTATACTGCTGGAGCACAAAATCCAACCCGAGCAGAGACATCTGTGCCTTATATGCCACCCCGATCTTATATTCTCTCCGCAATAAATACTGCTGGTCAACCCCTAACGCGAGATTAGGTTCCGTAAGATTAGTGATTGCCATGCCAAACATATAATTCAACCCGAGTTTATAAAACATCCCGAGGTCAAGCGTAAAATCAGTCTTCATCTTCCCGGCGGTAAACAACGCATCCGGCAAACCTGTAACCATCCCGGAATTATCCACAGCGTTATCGGTATACCCTTTGGGATCACTTCCGTACCCGATATTAATTACCTTAAAATTCATCCCCAGGGATAACCCCTTTATTTTCTCATGAAAATTTCCTTTTGCATACGAAATAATCCCTATATTCTCGAAGTACAACCCCGTAGCGGTAAGGTTCAGCCACCCGAACCCCAGTGTCCCCAAATCCTTATAATCCACCAGTGTTGAATCATCAGCCTGCAATTTCCCGCCGAGACGTATAGGATATGCGTACCCGATAAACGAATTCCCCACCCCGCTATCATCATCAAGCCCGACGTACAACCTCCCGTAACTCGTCCCGAGTTCCATCCGCGGAATATTAACCAATCCCGCAGGGTTATGGTATATAGCGTTAACATCATCAGCAATACCGGTAAACGCCCCCGCCAGCCCGCTGGTACGCGCCCCTAGGTTTACCATCTCAAATGCGGCCTCCGCATTTGTTGCAGTATTTACCAGCGTAAAACATAACGCCAGCATTATCATAACTTTAATCCCCATAGATTTCATTATATCTTACCTCCGTCGAAAATATACATATTATCTCGCCACCACGATTACGCCGTTAAGAACTTTACCATCAGAAATTATCTGGTAGAAATACGTCCCTGGCGCTACGGTATTCTCGTCTTTATCCGTCCCGTTCCATGAAAGCACGGTCAACGCCTGGCCCTTCACGCGGGTAACGATTTCAAGATTATCCGCTACCACCGCGCTGTTAACATCATAAATCCGTACCGCAAGATCCAGCATATTAGGATCTTCGAGATAGAAGAACACTTTATCGTTAAGATTATCCCCGTTCGGTGTAATAATCTTCGGCACTACCCGCATAAGGGTAAGCTTATCCGCACGGAGAATCGTACGGATCTGGAACTGCCCGACATTAAGCGTATTAATTTCCAGTGTCTGCGCGTATTTATCAACTTTCCCGCCGAGCTTCAACCATTCAAGCCCGTTGTTCCAGAATAACGACAACTGTTGTTCCGCGTTATCCATAGACACACCGCTCATCCTCGGGATTGCATTCCTACCGATTGACGCAACCTGATTATTAAACGAATCATACTTCATCACAAGGCTTATCGTCCCGGTAGAAAGTTTGAATCCATTAACTTCCTTCGGGATACCGTTATTCGCTTCACCTGAAGTCATATACTTGATCTCAACAGATTTAATCACACGATTTTCTTCGTCGTCATATTTCCGTTCCGCAATAAGCATCACGTCATCGTTCATCCCGCTATATTCCTGTTCCATAAGCATTGCCGCAGCCGCTGTGATACGCACATACGTCCCGTCGTTGAGATACGTATAAATCCCGAGATCACTTGCACAATCAACAATCCGTGATTCCATACAGTTACCATAATAATCTATAGCATCAACTTTGTAGAAGTACACCCTATCGATAGTCATAACATATTCCGTACTTGCATGTGTCAAAGTTTCAAGTAAGTACCACGGCCCCTGGATATTATCCGCGCGGTAGAGTTTATATCTATAGAACTCCGTCACCAACGGTTTCACAGGGTTCTTGAACAATCTGCCATCATCATGGCGCCTCACCATACGCCATCTAAGCTTAAACTTCCCATCGGACGTAAATTCCGGTGATAACAACAACGGCGTATTCGGCGAGAACTCATCCTGTTTCGGCGTGACAAACACTCTCAACGTTACAGTTGAGAACAACGGTGTATGGTCATACGCGTAGATTGCGTAATAATAACTCGTCCACGGCTGCAGTTCTTTCATATCAGTAAACGTAGTTGTCTGCCCGGGCAACGTCCTGATATCCGCTAGCAACGCATCAACCTGTGACGTAGCGGGATACCCGAGCTCACTGCGTAAGATCATCACGCCAACGAAGTCAGATTCTCTCGGGTTCGTCCAGGTAAGCGTCACCATCCCGCCCTGTTCGTCATTCATATCCTGCGATACACTAAGCGCGGTAACCATTGACGGAGGTACGAGGTCGCTGGTAACGTATATACTTTCCACTGTCCCGGTGCTGTAGTTCGGCGTAGAGGTTGCGATATACGCATCATACCCGGTATCAAACGCAAACAGTGTGTAGTAATACGTTGCATACGCATTAAGTTTTGTATGACGGAACTGCGCAGTCGCGCCAGGAGTTAAACCGGTAACCGTCGCAGCAATACCGTCGTTATACGACACAGGATAACTCGTGGTTGACACGCACACGCGCACCCCGGCAAAATCCTTATCCTTCGGGTTCGTCCAGGTTAAGTCCACAAACGTCCCGATATTAGAATCCAGTATTGCATTATCACTGACTGTGAGATCCGCCACCGCTGCCGGAGGAGTGAGGTCATACCGCGTAAACACGCTGGTATACACGCCTGTGGAGCTAACAATCCCGAGCCTGTTATAAGTAAACAGAGTGTAGTAATACGTACTCTTAGCTTCAAGGCCGGTATCGTCAAACGTACGGTTTTCATTCGCACCGGAGATACTATTCGCATACGGTTCTAACCCAACGGTACTGATTGAACTTTCATACACAGTATACGTACTGCGGTAAATCTTAACTCCGGAAATATACTTATCATCCGGGTTTGACCATTTCAACCGTATCCATGACGACACTAACGGGTTCTCAGAAGCATAAGCTTCAGACGTTAAATTACTTACATTCAACGGTTCATTCAGCGCGAGTAACGGCTCACCCACTGCCGGGTATGACGGCCATGACCAGTTATTCGGCCATTCATCCTTCGTCCAGATATAGAAGTAATACGAAGTTGCTTCAGTTAAACCGGTAACCATAAACTGCTGAGGATCATTCGCGTTTACATTGCCGGTAGAGATCGTAATCTCACTGAACTCACCCGTTGCCCAGTTGGCTGGATCCATATCCGCAGGCGCTTTTGTTGAATACTTAATGATATACTGCCCGTCGATAATCTTCCCTGATTTAATAACCTCAGTATTTGTGAAGTCCACGTCATTACCCGGGCAGGTCCAGTTAAGTTTAATAGTTGCAAACGAATTCCCGGGTTCCGCACGGAGGTCAGTGATAAAGTACGGCGCTACTTTTCTGGTAGACGCATACGCAAACGGCTGATTATCGATAGTCAACGATTTTGTATCTACAGGACTGATATTATGGCGGTTATCAAGCGCAAAGATTGAGAACCAGTAATTCTGCCCGTTGGTAAGCCCGGTGATAATCCACGAATCCTGCTGTCCCTGCTGTTTCCGTGAAGGAATACCCCAGAGTTCGCCAAAGTCACGGCTATTCTCAATCGCGGTAAGCGTCTGCGGATGATCCAGCCAGGTTTGTATCGTATCCATATCGATTGATGCACCGCTGAACGTTGAGTAACGTATGTAGTACGAATAAATCTTATTTTTGTTGGTATCATCATCACTTGGCGTAGTCCATGTAAGCTTCACTGCGCCTTCGGTATTCTCTGCATACGGCTGACTTGCAACGAGGTCCGTTATCGGCTTCGGAGGCAGGTAGTCGGGTTTCACGCGCATAACAACTGCAATACTACGACTCTCTGCCGCATACGCATTAGAGGCGACTAATGACAAAGGTAACCCCTGGCCTATTATCATAAGGCTAAGGACGATACTTATAACCCGCCGTATTTTGGCGAGGACTGAGTTATTCTCCCAGTTCGTTACCATTGCCGTCCACCTCTTACTTCGTTATCCGCCGTATATGTAAAACCATTGTTTCCATTGGGCAGACAGTTCATCTCGATGCTCTTTACCCCCGTAGAGAGATTTTGACTACCGTGCCTGCCCTTATTATTTACCGTTTCCTGCCCATCACTACTAACAGAACCGGTGATGAG
>Ga0265292_1001349_pt1 | contig 21957 bp, 20 predicted proteins | sample Munlanlewell296A_FD_189080 | JGI IMG/M metagenome (GOLD analysis project Ga0265292, IMG submission 189080) | Leachate microbial communities from a municipal landfill in Southern Ontario, Canada - Leachate well 296A | ecosystem: Engineered > Solid waste > Landfill > Unclassified | place: Canada... | reverse complement strand
ACCCAGCCACGAGTTTATCCGTATCTTCTTCAAGATGCAACAGCGTTGCGCCAATTTTACCATTACACACACCGCACCAGTTATTAATATTTTCTTTTTTATTCCACCAATAACTTTGAGGATTTTCGATGTACGGATTAAGTACACGGGTATAGATTTCATGTGTTACGCGTTCGTGTATTTCCGCGGGTATTACAGTATCAAGTAAACGCAAAATTTCCGCAAGCATCAACGAAGTTTCTGTTGCAGCAAGGTCAATCCCGATATTCTTATGCGCCGGCAGAACCCATACTGTTTCTTCGCAGATGCTCCACAGGTAATCATTAATACGATCACCGAGATCGTTACGCCCGCCAAACACTGTATGTACAACCATTGCCGCTAACCTTGAGCGTTTAAGAAAATACGGATCCTGATACCCGTTACGCGTACCTTTAACCTCAAATTCGCGATACAGTGTATACGGCATCAATGGAATATTTTCTAGGCCGTTAAGAATATCCGCTGTCATATTCAACACATTAGAAGTACCCGGCAGTCGTTTTGCAGCATCCACGGTTTTTATATCGGGATTAAGTTCTTCGAATATATCTCTTCGGTTGTATGATCTTAAAAACACTTCTTTATTAAACAAAACCGCCTCATTTCCCGGAGAAAAAGTTTTTGTATATTCTATAGTATTCAGTATCCCTGTACTCAACTGTTTTTACAGGTACGTGGTCATAACTCAATATCTTCGCTCCTTCATATGACAGGATTAACGGCGAGTGCGTGGCAATAATGAACTGAGTATTCCCGGAAGCAATACTTTTACGGATAACCCCGAGTAATTCCAACTGTTTTTTTGGGGATAACGCGGTTTCTGGTTCATCAAGAAAATGTACTCCCTTGATTTTGTAGCGGTTAACAAAAAATGCCATATTACACTGCCCATGCGATTTTGTTACCAACGACTCCCCGCCGTAATGTTTCAACATCCCGGGGTCAGAGATTGCCCAATCGTCTACCATCCGCGCGTAGGTTGCGAAATTTTCGGATGAGAAAAATGAACCCTTAACAGGTAAACCTATCCATTTAATATTGATATATTTATGCAGCATACCGGCGTACTTATTATACTTAAACACCTTATGCTGCGCGTCTTCCCACAGATGCACACCAACCTTTTGCGCGATTGCACGCAGGACCGTAGATTTACCGGTACCGTTTTCCCCGATAAAAAATGTTACACCCGGGGAAAAATCAATTATTTTTGTTTTCCTCAGAAGGCCGACGTTGAACGGGTACGCGTCAACATCCGGGAATTTGGAATTATTAACCTCAACTTCTTTTATAAACACATTTACAATACTGTTTTCTTTTTACTAAAACACATTGCTGCGTGATGAAGTTCCGGTAAAAACCGAGACGTTAAATAATTTTTTATCCATATCGCAGGGATTAATCCAATATACGCAGATGTAAATAGTACCGCTAAAGCTTTACGTTTCTCAAGCGTGTTTTTCAATCTAAGTAAACGTTCTTTGTGTTTATGAATATCAATGCGGCCGGGTTCGCCTGCGAGCATCGCAAGATACGTGAGGCAAAAGAAACACGATGCCATCGTGGAACGCCATTTTGCCATTTCTTCAGACGCGTGACGGCATCGCAAGTATATTGAAGCAATGTTTTTCCCGGCAAAACCTTTGCTTACGAACCCTTTCACTTTTTCGACATCGTCTTTTTTATACTTCCCATCCCACATAATCTTGCTTGTAAGCGCTAACGATGCTAAGCACGATTCGTTTGTTTCACATGGTACGATAAATGTTGAGTATCTCGCCCATCCTGTCGCTACTATTCCGGTAAAGTTGTGTTTCTTTACCAATTTTGTCCATGAAAGCATGTTTTCTGCATGCACATGTTCATGAGTTACGTCTGCAAACGGCCCAATTGCCCCGCGATACGCACCTGCACCCCATAACGTTACCCCGCCTTTTTTGAATAGTTCAAACATTTCAGGTTTTATCCTGCTATACACCTCGCCTTGGTATGTCCATGCCATGAGGTCAGCTTTTTTCGCAATCTTTTTTACATCCGCTACTGTCCAGTGGCGCATCATATCGTCCCACAATATCGGGCGGACACCTTTTGAGATAGCATAATCTAATGCCGGGGTAAGTTGTTTAAGATACAATTCACCTTTCCCATACTTCTTTACAAACGCTTTACATTGGGGACACGTGCCTAACGACCATGCTTCATCACCGCCGATATGGAAATACTTTATCCGTCCCTCATGCGTCCTTAAAACATCACGGACAAGGTCAACAACAACTTCCTGTGCGCCTTTTTTACAGGGACAGATTTCGCTTACAATATCCGGCATCTCACGCATATGCCTGAATTTAGGTTTTGACAATACAGTCTCTAAATGCCCGTAGGACTGTACTAGCGGTATAACTTCGATCCCGTTTTTTTCTGCGCGTGAGAGAAAAGTGTCCACTTCTTTTTCGGTGTACGCAGTAGAATTCCGGAATTCGGGATGCAGTTTCCAAGGGTACATATCTTCCCACTCAATTAACACGCAGTTAAGGCGTAATTCTTTAAAATAATCTAGTAACCGCAAAAACTGTGTTTCCGTAGGCGGCATACCTTTTAGGTCAAGATGTACCCCACGGATTTTGGTAACGGGCTTCTTGTTTTCAAATAGTTTCATTTAGTCTCCTTATAAAATATTACCACTCTTCAAAATGTTCGAGTATTGTTTTTACCTGATTAATAAACTCCGCGCCGTATGCGCCGTCAATCACGCGGTGGTCCGCGGAAAGGTTTAACTTCATCATCTTACGGATAATCATCGCACCGTTATCTACTACCAGCTTATCCTTAATCGCACCAACTGCAAGGATACCGACTTGCGGAGGATTTATAATTGCGGAAAAACTTTCAATACCGTACATACCGAGGTTTGTTATTGTAAATGTCCCGCTGGACATCTCCGCGGGAGTTACCTTCATAGCTTTCGCACGGGTAACCGCTGCCACGCGTTCCTGTGCAAGTTCGGAAATACTTTTGTTATCCGCGTTTGGTATCACCGGGACAATCAGTCCGTCGGGTAATGCCACAGCAAAGCCAATATTAATATTGCCGTACTGTATAATTTTATCACCTTGCCATGCGCTGTTCATCAAAGGGTAGCAGCGGATAGATAATGCTACGGCTTTGGTAATAAAATCGCTAACTGTAATTTTTACTGTCGGGAAGTCGTTCATCAATGCAGTACGTTTTATCATCACAGATGTCATATCGACTGCGGTTAGAAGATAGTAATGCGGGATTTCTGACTTACTTTTTGTTAACCTCTGAGCTATAGTTTTGCGCATAGGGGATAACGCAATATCTTTCGCTTCGATTCCTGCAGGAATATTAATCACAACTTTTTTTACTAAACCACCTGATTGGCCTGCAGCGTTGATAACGTCGTGTTTTACAATACGTCCCATAGGGCCTGACCCGCGGAGAGAGGTTATATCCACACCTCTGTCATTAGCGAGTTTACGTGCAAGCGGGGAAATACGCACCCGTTTGTTTTTACCACTTTTTTTTTCAGGAGTTTCAGTTTTTATTGGCATCACAGGGACTGGAGCAGACTCTTTTACCGGCGCTGATACCGGTATTGGTACGGGAACCTCTGAGGGAGTTTCAATCTTTGGCAGAGGTTCATCCATTTTATCCGCAAGATAGCCGATAACGGATAGAACCGGAACATTATCAGTTTTATCCGGGACAATGATTTTACGCAGTATCCCGGATTGCAGAGCTTCAACCTCAAACGTTGCTTTATCCGTACTTACTTCCAGCAACACATCGTCTTTTTTAATCTTATCACCTTCACGTTTTTTCCAGCCAATAAGCTTACCGGTTTCCATAGTTTCACCGAGCTTCGGCATTTTTATCGGGGTAATCATAAAAGTTCCCTCACTGCTTTCACGATATCATTTTTCTGCGGGATTGCTAACGCTTCGAGTACCGGGCTTTTTGGCATCGGTACATCCGCGCCGTTGAGCCTCGCGATTGGCGCGTCAAGATAATCAAACGCGTGCTCTATAATCTGCATCGCAACTTCCGCGCTGGTAGAGCCTGTCTTCGTTTCTTCAGATACGATAAGCACGCGGTTAGTTTTCTTTACCGACTCAACAATAGTTTCGATATCCAACGGCAGTATTGTGCGGAGGTCGACAATTTCGACATTAACATTTTCTTGTTCCAACTCTTTCGCCGCTTCCATTGCACGTAGCACAGCGCGGGAATGCGCGATTATCGTAACGTCCTCACCTTTACGTTTAATATCCGCTTTACCGATGGGGATAACATAATCGTCCCCGACCTCCGGCACTTGACCTTTTGTGTTATACAACATCTTGTGTTCAATAAACATTACAGGATTATCTTCCCGGATCGCGGATTTTAGTAACCCTTTTGCGTCGTACGGCGTTGCCGGCATAACAACTTTTATCCCGGGAATATGCATAAACCATGCTTCCAGGCTTTGCGAATGATGCGCGCCAAGAGTACGCCCTGCCCCGCCTTCCGTTCGGATGACCATCGGAACTTTACACTTACCACCGAACATATACCGTATCTTTGCAACCTGGTTATTAAGCTGGTCCATCGCAATACCCATAAAGTCGACGTACATAATCTCAACCACCGGCCGCATGCCGGTCATCGCAGCACCGAGGCCTGCGCCGACAATCGCGGCTTCGGAAATCGCGCTGTCCCGCACGCGTTCCTCCCCATACTTTTCGTATAATCCGCGGGTAACGCCGTACGCACCGCCGTAGATTGCAACGTCTTCGCCCATGACAAATATTGTTTTGTCACGCGCCATTTCTTCGTTCAACGCTTCGTTAATCGCTTGCCAGTACATAATTTCGCGCATTTTTTATATCATCCTTTTCAATAATTTTTTGTCATTAACCACAACATTATTACGCGTACAAATCGTCGTAAAGTTCTTCCGGCCGCGGTAACGGGCTATCAACGGCGAACTTTACTGCCGCGTCGATTTCCGCGCGTACATCAGCGTCCAGCGTCTCAACTTCTTTTTGTGTCAACACTTTTGACGCCACACATTTTTTGCCGAATAATATAATAGGATCGCGTTCCTTCCAATACTTTTCCTCGTCCCTGGTACGGTACGCACGTGGATCACTGCGTGAATGCCCGTAGTACCGGTATGTGTTTGCGACAACAAGAGCCGGGCCGTTACCTTCCCTTGAGTATTTTGCCCATTTTGATACCATCTCTCGGACAGCTTCTACGTCCTGCCCGTCACAACAATCCGACGGCATATCATACGACGCTGCGCGTTTGGTAAGATCCTGTACCGCGCATGCGCGTTTAAGCGATACTGACATCCCGTATAGATTGTTTTCACAAACAAACACTAACGGCAGTTTCCACGTGCCCGCCATATTTGCGCATTCATGGAAAAGGCCCTGGTTAATCGCACCGTCACCAAAGAAACATAACACTACTTTCCCGGTTTTCTGCATCTGCTGCGCCAATGCCGCGCCGGTTGCGATACCAAACCCGCCGCCAACAACGCCGTTCGCTCCTAAGTTTCCAGTTGATAAGTCCGCGAGATGCAATGACCCGCCTTTGCCTTTACAACAGCCCGTAGATTTACCAAGAATTTCTGCCATAAGTTCCGGGAGTTTTCCGCCTTTCGCAAGGCAATGCCCGTGTCCACGGTGTGTACTTGTAATCAAATCATCCGGGTTTATTGCCGCCATCGCGCCAACCGCCACAGCTTCCTCCCCGGCGTATAGGTGTGACCCGCCTTCCGCAATGTTTTGCGCTAACAGGTCCATAATCTTATCTTCGAACTGCCGAATCTGCATCATTTGTTTGAGATAAAACAACGCAGTGTTTTTTTTAATTGAATTTGTTGTCATTAATAATTAATTCCTTCCCTTTTAACTTATTCTTAAACAATTACTATCTTTTTATACATTTTAACAACATCACGGGGGTTACACAATCCTGGTGTTGAGGATATCACAGATGCTGCGCTTACTGCCGTGGCAAACCGTACTGCTATCATAAAACTCATATCATGCGTCAACGCATAAGCAAACCCCGCAACTAGCGAATCCCCAAGCCCGACATTAGTCCTCTGCGCTTTTATCACCGGAGGTTTCGCAGTAATAAATTTTTTTCCGTTGTATACTAACAACCCTTTTTCCGCCATACTAACAACCACTAATTTCACACCTTTCCTATGGATACCCTCGCATACACGGCGCAGGTGCTCCGGGGTACGGATTGTCTTACCAACAAAACTTTCAAGTTCAGATAGGTTAGGTTTTATCATATACGGTTTTGCGGAGATACAATCCCGCAAAGTTTTCCCGCCAGCATCAAGGATTGTCAGTACCCCATATCTATTCGCTAATTTGATAAGACCGGCATAATATTTTTCAGTAATCCCTGGTAAAAGCTTACCGGTGAACACCACACAACCAGCACGGGGAAGCAGGTGCACAAACTTTTTGCGGAAACCGGTAATCCCTGTATTGTCAATTTTCAACCCGGGTTCAAGCACACGCGTAAACTTCCAATTTTTTGTATCCACAACCGTAACATTAGTCCGTGTTTCTTCCGTACAAAAATAAAAATCATGAGGTAATTTTTCGGTATCCAGTTTATGTTTAATAAACATTCCGGATGTCCCTCCAAGAATACCGGTCGCTAATGTTTTCCCGCCTAGCGCTTTCACTGCACGGGAAACGTTCAACCCTTTACCCCCCGCGGTGTTAGACACGCATTCCGCACGGTGGTCAGTATTAACCTTAAACCCATTAACATAAAGAAACTTGTCAACCGCAGGGTTTAGTGTAACAGTAAGTATTAACTTTTCTTTTTTCATGCTCTCCAATTATGTCTTAGATCAACGTTTTATCGAGATGCTCAATCTCTTTCTCGCAAGACCATTCATCCGGTACTTCATACGGTTTATCCATCTTTGTGTGCGGATACACAATAGCTTTACCATCAATCTTCCCTTGTTTCATGAGTTCAAGAAACTTAACTGCATGCGTTAAATCACCAACTAACCGTATCTGTGTCCCTAACCTTATACTCCCCTGATTCACAAGATCCAGTACTTTAACGGTATCACCCCAGTTACCACCGCTGGAACCCGTGATTATCATCTCAGAATAATGCACTTTTCGGAGATCAATCCCAACCACATGCTCCCCTACTTTTAACCCGCCAAACGTATTAACCACACTCCCGCGCCCAGCTAAACCAAAAACGTTTTCCTGTGCACGCGCACTGCCTGTAGCATCAATAATATCATCCGCAAAGTTTTGACCCGTGATTTTGTAAACAGTATTCGCGATATCCGGTGTTATAAGTTCGCAATGAAGAGCAACACCCATTTTTTTTGCTTGTGACGACAACCGTGATGTTATCCACTCAAACCGGTTTGGGTTGATATCAAACACAAAAAGGTGTTTTGGTGAGTATGACATTGCAACTTCCGCGTGTAACCGTCCCATAACACCTGCACCAAAAACTGCGGTAACACCATTTTTGAGTAACCCTTTTACAGCTACGCGTTCACCGGTTGACGGGTTGAATATCAAATGCACATGATGATCCTGAGCTGATACACAACAGGAAACTGGTTCGGATAATGATACTTCGTAATACCCCAATGTCTGTGAAGGTAATTTTACTAAACAATTAGACTCAATCACTTCTTCCATTATCAGCATATACTCCGATAGATGACCGCCAAGTGTATACCCAACCGCTGTTTTATTCATAGTTTCAACATTACGATAAAACTCGCGGTGGTTAATCGGTGCATGATCAACTGCCGGCTGGACACACAGTTTTTCACCGATTTGATATTTATTCTGCAGGTTCTGCCCGACTTTAACTACAGTCAATGATCCTTCATCACCAAGGATCACAGGATGACTCTCAATCGGCCATCCGTTGATATACGTATGCTCCTTACCCTGGGCAAGGATTTTCAGGGTGGACGTACAGATCGTGCATGCATCCACACGAACCAGCAGCTGGTTTGTATTGGGATACGGTACGTCCAATTCAAGAATTTTAAGGTTCTCCAGCCCGGGTTCTTTCATAGCAACCGCTTTCATTTTTTTGGGTATCACATAATCTTCCCCAATATTTTTGTACTTTTCAAACCGTGGATAGTTCACTTTTTCGTTCCTTCTTTCTCATAACCTTTTTACTGTATTCATTAAACTGTTATTATACATTTTTTATGAAACCTATTTCTTCACTGCTTTCAATACACTCTTAACCGCAGTTTTAACAAATGCTTCACCGATTGAAGGTGAAAATATACTATTTGATGCTTCATATCCGCCTTCCGCAAAAGCTTCTTTTGTGGGCATATATCCCTGGAGTTCTCCATTGGATAATGCTATGACATAGGCTTTACCATACTTTTTTACACGTTTTTTTACTTCCAACGAGTACTCCACAAAAAATTCACCTGGGAATGTAATAAACAAATATTGTCCCACCCTTACCACCATAACTTCACCCGGTGCGATTGTTGATAGGCGTTTTTTTACAATACCTTTTGCACTGATTCTCGCGAGGGACAACGTTTCCTCCGCGCCGAACCAGTCCACTTCGGCGGTACGCACAACGCCGTGCGGCGCGTTTTCTGCGCGGAGACGGTCAAGTTTTGCGTGGGCCGCTTCGAGTTTTGCCTGGGCAGCTTTTACTGTCATAAACTTTTTGAGTTTTAACGGCACACCGGCCGATACTGCTGACACCGTAAGTGCTGACGTATACTCGCAGCTACATACGGTTTTCACTGCTTTAACAATCCTGTCGCCCAAAATATAACCCACCCGTTTCGCTTCATCAAACGTGTTGGACTTCGCGAAATACCGCGGGGATTGATTACCCTCGGGTCCTGTGTGGTATACCACAACAACATCGCGGCCCAGCACCGAGTTCATCCTCATCCGTGTATACCCCGGAAAGTCGGACGAATATTTTGTGCTGTCCTCATGCAAAATTGTCGGGTGCATACAGTATATTATCATTACCCCAAATACTTTCTTAGTCACTATATCCCTTGCAATAACCACCGGTACTTCAGGGTCAGTTATCCCGCCTTTAATCCTGCGGTTGCCCCCAACGCCGGTACCGTCGGCAACGGTTACCGCAAGTTCTGCCGGTATACGAGTTTTGTATGCTTTGATGATAGCCTCCGCTGTTTTGTTGACCAGCTCGTCGACATACTGTTTATCTTCCTTTGGCACCTGCGGGTCAATCATGTTGGAAAGCATATAGACCGTCATCGGGCCGGAATGCGTGTGTGTTGCCGCAATGTTGATATTTGACGCAGGAATACCGGTACGGCGGGTAACGATTTCGCGTACTCTCGCAGCAATGTTTTTGGTAATAAAAATAATATCAACAGAACAAAAAATGACTGTCTGATGGAAAAGATCGCTAATCGCTATTACTGATGCGTATAACGGATCATTCACACCTGTACTGTACCGTTTAACATGAGGATACCCAAACAAAAAAAGCGATTTGTCCGGCGTAACATCAACTTTCGCAACACCTATCGCTAAATCTCCCGGCATCATGTCCATTTGTTTCTCCTTGCTAAAACCCCAAATTGCAGAAAATATTTACGCCAAAACTCTTCTGATGTGTTATACTCATTTTGTCCACAAAAAAAGTCGTTCAAAGCTTCTTTTATACGCAAAACTTCTTTTAAACGCTCACGGTTTTTTGGGTCGCTGATAGTAAGTTCTATCAACTCAATAGCGCGGCGATAACACGATTCCTGATGTTCTTTATCTTTTTTAGCACGCCAATTAAGCGCGCGGCTGACCTCGCTGCCAGCATTTGCTAACTGAGTTACTAGTGTAAATTCATGCCAACGATTCATCGTTCTACCTTGACTGTTACTATTTTCAAAATACTTTTTCTAACTTCTTCACTCTCAACTCCGCGAGTTTTATTACCACAGGCAGGACGAATGTTTATCAACGAGTCAAACTCAACAAATTCTTCTCCGGCAACACCGGGATATAAGTTTATTCCCCACAAATTTTCTTGTTTTGAACCATCCTGTATTAAATAAGCTTCAATATCAGAATGAAGTTCAGCGTCTATGGCAATCACTTCGCGCCCAACATCTACTACTGCTTTCACCATATCGCCAAACGTTGATTTCGCAATTTCTGCAAGTTCAGATTCTGCTATTTTAGTTTCAATTATTTTCATAAACTTGTTAATGTCCTTCCCAAAATGTACTTTAGCGTATTATTGGTTATATTTTATATTTCAATTATACCATGATAACATAACCAACAAAATTCAGTAATTTATTTTATCACTGCTATTTTACCTGCAATTTTTTGATTTTGCTGATTTGAAACAACATAGAAATATATACCACTAGCCACTTTTTCATGAGAATGGTTTGTTAAGTCCCACTCAGCTTTGCCATCATTATCATTTTCTATTATTACATCAACTACTTCGCCAGAAATGTTATATAGAGTAATATCGATATTGTTAGTTAAATTCAAAAAGTATATCTTAGAATCACCTTGGTTATACTTACACGGATTTGGGTAAGCTAAAACGCTACCCAAATGTGAGGCAGCTTTTTGTACTAAAAGTGCGAACTTGCTTAAATGCGTCGTTTGCGCTACAACCTTATTTTCATTAACATACACCGTAGACGGCAATACTTTCCATGTACTATTGGTTTCATCATACGAACCTATGGCAACGTTTGATTCATCAAGTTGTTGTACATCGCTATCACTATATTTAATATCCAATGTAACTTCTTTTTGAGGTTGCAGGTTGTTGCTTGTTTGAATATCAAAGCCAACATTTAATGCTTTTATACTAGGCTGTAAATATGATATTGGTGGATTAAAAGTAGATACATTGACTGTAGTATCAACAGAAAATGAATTTACCGGGAAAGTTATCTTAATTTCACAAGATTTTGACATTACTACTATCGTATCATCGACCACACCAGTACTATATACCACCTTATTAAATGCAGTTGGATACAAGGTTATATTCTGATTCACAAAATAACTTTGAACGGAAATATCTTTCGGTGGGTCAGATTCATATCCCGTAGCAGTTGCTTGCAAAGCATATGTACCTACTGGAAAATCGTCGACATTATAATATCCCAAAATATCAGTGATGCATACTGCTTTTGTGCTGTTGTTTACAAATATTACACTTGCTTTGTTTATTGGAGTTCCGTAACAATCTTTTACATATCCATCAACTTTTGCAAACATATATCCGTCGCCATCTGTTGTGTTTAATACCGCACCTCCACAACAAATCCATCCCGTTTTGTTATCAACAAAATTAATTGATGTTTTAAAATAACTACGCTCAAAATCCCCAATTCGTTTGCACCATGATTTACCGCCGTTTACACTTCTCAACACTTTGTTCTCAGTAGTTACCCATCCAACATATTCATTAATAAAAAACAAATCTTGTACTTGCCCAAAATCACTCGATGTATATTTTGTCCACGATATACCGCCATTATCTGTATATAAAACAAACCCTTCTGAACCCACCCAGCCTTTTGATTCTGTTAAGAAAAATACTGAATAATAATCGTTAGTATAACCACTTTCTAATTTTACCCATGAAGTACCACTATCATTTGTTTTATATATATTCCCACTATTACCTACTGCAAACCCAATGCTGTCATTTATAAAATATACATCATGAAAAAAACATCCAAAATTATGATTCTTTAGTATAGTCCCATCGACTGACAATTTACATATTTCCTCACCGACTGCAATATAGTATTGTGAAATGACAGGAAATATTTCCTGAAAAGTCAGATTATTGGATTGATTACGGTTCCAAGAAATGCCGCCATCAGATGTATAAAAAAGATCTGCGCCTGATCCAGTAGCCATTCCATTTTCTTTATCCGCAAAGCCGATACTTAATAATATATTGGTCGTATCCGGTATCAAGACATTCTGCCATATTTTGCCGCCGTTGACGGTTTTTTGGATATAACTTTTTTCAATTAACGGATCGTACCACCCTACAACAAAACCTGTACTTTTATTTAAAAACCATGAATCAAAAGGAAAAGCTTTACCCCCTAAATCTTTTTCAACCCAGGTCAAACCATAATCTGTTGTCTTCTTAAGGACTGGCATTGTTAAACTATCATAAAAACGTTGACCAAGCGTATATCCGATTCCTGAATCATTCATTTTATAATCAAGCATTAAGTTATCTGGGGCTGTACTAACATACAAATATTGCCAAAACATCCCGCTATCAGTAGTTTTCACAATAGCGCTAAAGTTTTCTACTGAAATTAATGCAAACCCTGTTGATTGATTAATAAAATATGGCTTTTGTAAATAATTATAAATCATGCTATTCGTTGTAGAATACACATCCCAAGAATATCCACCGTCAGTCGTTTTATATATCTCATACTGCCCTGTTAACCAACCTGTGGAACTGTTAACAAAAAACATACCACCCGCATGAAGGTTTTCACAAATTTTAGAATAATACATTCCGGAATTTTCATATTTATACAAGTCCCCACTTAATAACATCCACCCAGTTTGATCATTCAAAGCATAAATTGAACGAAAATTAGGAAAATAGCTATCCCATGTCTTCCCCCCGTCAAATGTCTTCTGATTCCCATTTTCTCCCCAAATCCAGCCAAGTGAAGAATTGGCAAAAAAGAGTGTTTTGTAAACAACAGTATTCCCATCGTTTCTTACCAGTTTCCAACTATTTCCTCCGTCATCAGTTCGATAAGTTTTGTTTCCTGTAATATATCCCATGTTCTGGTCTAGAAATTGCAAATCTGTCACAACCACATCTGATGGAATGTTAATCCTTGTCCAGCTATCACCACCGTCCGATGTTTGTAAAATTGCTCCCAATATACCACCAATAAAACCTGTATTATTATCAATAAAGTGCATAGTTCCTAAATAGGGGATCATATTAAAATAAGATTGCTGAACTTTCCAACCCGCAAAAGAACTTACTGGTAAAATTAGTAACATACAACTGATAATAATTAAACAATGTTTTTTATTGATACAGTCTACCCCTGATTAATATACGGGTGTATTTCATGATGTCCATTTATTTTCTATTTCCCAAAAATGTACTTCACTGTATTTATTGTAGAAATTTGTTTTATCAAATTTAGCCCAAGCAAATTTAACAAATCAACTTCCTCGTTGTACCCACAACGCAGAGCGAGCCCGCTGATTTTACCCTGTGCCGTATAATTTTGTTGAATAAAATAATAATACGGAGTATCCGTCCCCCAGATAAACAGGTTGGAGTATGACTCCACAAGTTTTTTCATTACATCAATAGGATTATGATAATCAGCCTTGAAAATATCACATTCCCGTGCAACTGCCATATGTTTGTTTACTGCAAGCTCGCAGTGTATGATAAACGCAGATAAATCTATCCATACATTGGATAACTTAGCAGCGCGGTCTATTGCGTGGCGGTCAAACCGCGCGGTATGCGCAATACAAACGCGTATCTCAGGATTCCGTTCCGCAAATGAAAGAATATCCCCGACGTATGACCATGGATCAACTTCTTTCCTAGCTGAAGAATGAAAAGTTACGGGTAAACCGTATTTCTTCATCAGGTTAAGTATAGGCTTACCTTTATTCTCCAACCCGCGAATGTATGAGTGTATATAAAACGGTATCGTTTTCAATCCAAACACAGGGTATTGTTTCATTAACCGTTCAATATTCTCCACTTGTTTTTCAGCTTCGCGTTCCGGGTCGAATAACAAAAACGGTACTACGCGATGGGCGTACTCCGGGAACGTAACATATATTTCTCTCAATAAATTAACGTTCTCAACTTCATACGGGAACCGTGATACCCGGCGGTCAAGTGTTATCTTAGGAGTTGGTTTACACTGCGCAGCGTAGTACGCGGAATCAAACCCAAAAACTATTGCATATGCAATGTTTAAAACATCCATCCGCACGATTAAATCCTCAAAATTCATACAGTAGGGATATGCACCCTGTGCATAATTACGTAACGATATCCCGATATGCGTATGCGCGTCAATGATGCCGGGTTTCCGAAGGAAAAGAGAACGTATAAACTCCTTCTTTTTATTTACCGGCAAAGTCGGGGATAACACATATTTTATCGGGAGCATTCCACCTTTTTTCTTCACGTTAGCTCAATACCCCTTATTCCAGTCAGGTTTAATATCTTCCGCAATAGTTTCTGATACCAACACGTCAGTACGTAATGTTTGGCAGATAGATTCCGGCACTAGCGGCGTTACCGGCCCGTGCATTGCCAACCGCGCAATCATACGCTGCCACGCAGTACGGGTGTTATGTACGGAGATAGAAAATGTTTGGATTCTATGTTTCGCACTGACAGCTTCATTTGGCCCTATGGTTGCAGCACGGGGCGGTACTGCTGAAAGATCGCCGCTCATACCAAAACTTCCATGCAACGAATTTTGTGCTATCGTAAACGGGCTGAGGGTTACAATCTTAGGCCCAAGTTTTTTCCATTGCGCTAACGTATACTTATTCCCATCATACTCCGGGGAGTCAGGGTCAATGAACGCAAGATGCCCTGTCCATCCCGGCCCGCTGAGGCAGAGGTCTGCACCGCCGTGGTCCGCTATCATCTTACCGTAAAACTTAATATTTTTATCCATCGGCCCAAAACACTGTTTCTCCAGCGGGCGGAGTTTGGAGTTAAGGTTAGCATAAAAATATTTTTTAAACGCATACATAAACCCAAACGGCCATGACTCAGGTGCTGTACGGCCATTTTCATCCGCGTATTCATCCATATTAAATGTATACAACTTCCTGCAGTCAACTTTGTACTGGTTAATAAGATACGCGAGCTGGGCATACATAGGGTTCGGGTTGGGTGTGATAAGCACAAATTCCCGCCCAGCCTCCAGTGCTTCACGTAAATACTTGAATACCAGCGATACCCATATAAACGGTACAACTGCGTCAGGATAAACTTTTATCCGGTAGTCCGGGTTACTATGTTTTTCGATATCCGCGCGTTTAACCGCGCGTACACGCGCAATTGCTCCGGTATCACGGAACGGTACATGCAATGACGGTTTAAACTTAAAACTTGTTTGTTTCATACTATCTCCTTAAACTATCTGAAATCCCGTTATATATTTGACATTATACCACTAATGTATTTGAATAAATCTTTGCAGCGCCTATCAGTGCAGAATCCCTCTGACCCGCTGCTACTACAATATCATACGGTAATGTTTCACGTAAGATGTTTATCCATACTTCCGACCTAGTTGCACCTCCGGAAACATATAGCTTACTTATATTCACACAGTGGCTAATTTCACGGAGATGACACTTTACGCGGTTAATAAAATGGTGTATCAACAGTTCTCCGGCAATATAAGGATTTGTTCTCATACCATCGAATACAACGGTATCACCCACAATTTTTATTATATCCCCGCTGCTATCGCTATGCGGCAATCCCGGATGTTTACCATAAAACATCCGGTACACATCGTTATACGATAATTCCGGGAAATACGTATTCTTGAATTTATCAATTACGCTTCCAAACTGTGATTCCAGGGATATAACAAAATACTTGTCATCGATAGGGCTAACCCCTATAATCTGGGTTTCCCCAACCTCGTTTAACGGTTGAGGGGTAAGAGTGTAAACCACCATTGCGGTACCGAAGTTTATGCTTACATCACCCACATGCGTAACACCCGCTCCGGAAGCGGAAGATGACTGGTCATTACCGCAGTAATAAACTAACGGAATAGATTTTAACCCCAATTTTTGAGCAACACTTTGTTTTACAGGAAACCCTTTCCCGCATGCGGGATATAATAACGGCACCTGCGGTTGTTTTAGCCCAAGTATTTTTAAAACTTTACGGTTAAACTTTTTTGTGCGGATATCCATTATCCCGGACATCCCAAAATTTGTGTAGTCCGTATAAAACTTCCTGGTTAATTGATACCCAATGTATTCGTTGATATGCGGAAAAAACATTGTTTTTTTAAATAATTGCGGGTAGTTACGTTTCAGCCACATAAGTTTTGAAATGTATAACACAGGTTTTGGGGAGTCAAACCCGGCACTTAGACAAAAGTCAGGAAGTTTTTCATTGAGTATAACACTCTCATCCTCCGCACGGGAGTCAAGCCATACTATACCGCCGGATAACGGATTAAACTTTTTATCTACTGGCGCAAACGTTTGTGCCTGGCTGGTTAGCAATACCGCCTCAACTTTCGCTTCAATACGGTTAGCTTCTTTAACAACTTTTTTTAATACACGCGCGGCGTATGCCCAACACCTGGTAAAATCAACTTCACACCGTTCTTCTTTGGGACAAGAAATCTTAAACTGTTCTGTCGCAGAATAGATAAGTTTATTTCCATCAACTTTTACAATCCCGCATTTATACGCGCTGGTGCCTATATCAAGAACAAGGACTGTATTTACATTCTTACGTATGTTTTTACCCACGGTAATATCGTGTCTATTACAATTCCACACGCATACCACGGGTATGGGATTCCACTGCAGCAGTTAATACCATATGGCTTAACACAGTTTCTTCGGGTAAAACATTCTTAAACGGATGCGTAGATCCGCCGTCACAAAACTCCTGGATAAACGCAGCGATCATCTGCTGGAACGCGTCAGAGAAGCCAAACTCAAAAATCCCGCCGGTGATTGACGGTATATACGACTGTGAACCAAGGTCGATACGGGTCCATCCCTGCTCTTTCCCTTTGGTCTCAAGAAAATCAAACGCACGGGGATCGTGTGTTGAAAACTTAGCGGAACCCTGAGTACCATACACTTCGATAAACCACGTATTTGTTGCCCCGGGTGCCATACGTTTTGTTTCTAGTACCAAACTAAACGTTTTATTATTATCTTCATCAACACATTTGCAGGTAACAACCGCATTATCCCAGGTTTTACAGGGAACCATTTTACCTTTTACATCAGGGCGTTCATTAACAACTTTCTGTAGGTCTGCAGATACGGTCTTGGGTATCCACCCCAACCGGAACGGTATATGCTGAGTATGCAACCCAAGATCGCCAAGACAGCCGTACTCACCATTAATTTCTACCATACGTTTCCAGTTGATTGGTTTTTTGATATCCATATCACTGGAATGATGGAACCCGGACCGTACTTCAATCAACTGCCCATACTGTTTCTCGCGGGCCCATTCGTATAACCGTTTTGCTCCGGGAAAATACGGGAATTCTGAACTACACCGCACAACCACCCCGGGATTCGCGTTGACCGCGTTTATAATGTTGAAGTTAGCTTTTTTATCTATACCAAACGGTTTCTCACCAAGTAAGTGTTTCTTTGCATTAATAACATCAATATAAATTTTTTCGTGAAGATTATGCGGTACCGCACAATAAATCGCATCAACTTTGTGTGTATCCAAAAGATCTATATATTTGTCAGTCACAACCTCAACTGTTGGAACATTATGCTGGAACCACTCAACTGCCTGAGGGTTACGGTCACATACACCTGTAACTACGGGTATTGGCCCGGTATCCTGTAAATGGCACCACCGCGCTACGGAGGACGCGAACTCGCGGCCCATTAAGCCTAACCCGATAATCCCGAACTTAACCTTTTTACGTTTCATTGTACCGTTACACCCCCCACCTCTTACTTTGTGTACCCAAACTCTTTTTCTACTTCAAAAATCGCTTCTTCAATAATATCCAACCCTTTATCCGCAACTTCGTTATCCATAACGATCGGCGGGGATAACCGCAAGATATGCCCTGCTGGGATCCACGCTAACCCTTTCCGGAAAGCTTTTTGGTAGATAAGTTTTCCCGCTTCATTAAACGGCTCTTTAGTTTTCTTATCCTTAATCAATTCAATCCCTAGCAAACACCCTCTCCCGCGTACTTCACCAACTATATGATGTGTTTTCTCAATTTTTTTCAACCGTTTAAGTATATATTTCCCGAGATCCAACGATTTTTGTAATAAGTTCTCTTCTTCAATAACTTCGATTGATGCTAATGCCGCTGCACAGGCCATAGGATTACCGCCATAAGAACTTGATGCGCTTATGGATTCAAATAACCCGCCAAAATCTTCCCGCGCTACCATTGCGGTAACAGGGAATCCGTTACCAAACCCTTTACCCATAGTTACAATATCAGGAACGACATCCCAGTGGTTCATCGCTAACCATTTCCCTGTTCTTCCCATCGAAGTAAGAACTTCGTCGGCGTATAACAATATTTTTAGTTCATCACAGATCTTCCTAAGTTTTTGCATGAACCCGTCGGGAGGAATAACTGACCCGCCCCAGCCTTGGATAGGTTCAAGTATTATCCCAGCCATTGAACCCGACCCTTGCTGCTGGATAACAGTTTTTATAAAGTCAGCGCAGTACAATCCGCAATCAGGATATTTCATTTTGAACGGGCAGCGGTAACAATACGGACGCGGAGCAAGGAAAAACCCGGGTGCCCTCAATCCTGACCCTTTGGTCATCAACGCACAGGAGGTTGCGCCTAAAGTTTTACCATGAAAATCGTTATAGAACGACATAACTTCATACTTCCCGGTTGCCGCGCGGAGCACACGGAGGCCGGCTTCCACCGCAGCAGTACCGCTATCATAAAACTGCATGCAGGTAAGCCCTTTCGGTAATATGGATGCCAATTTTTCTACGAGTTTCATCTTAATGGGTGTAGAAAAATCGTGGGCATTCATCAGCAATCCCGCATATTTTTGCACTTGTTCCGTAATCTTTGGATGGCAATGCCCTAGTGTTGTAACGTATATTCCCGAAGAAAAGTCGATGTAGGTATTCCCGTCAACGTCGGTCAAAGTCACGCCTTTCCCCGACTCGAATACTACGGGGAAAAGTTTTACCTGCGAAGATAAGCCTTTGAAATACTTGGTAGTACGCTCGTGTACTTGTTTGGACTTCGGTCCCGGCGGGGTAACTTTTATGGTTGGAACTTTTGTTAAATCTACAGATGCCCAGGATTTAGACTTACTCATCTTTTTTACAACTCCTTTTATAGGCCTTCGTTGATACTAAAATACACATCTTTGTTTTTTAAACTATGTTACATTATATAATGTTGCAATAGTGTTTCACAATATCCAAAACTGCGGTGTACTACGTATAGAAAGGAATGTTATGGTGGTTGATAAGAAAAAGTTGAGGCAGGAATATAAAAACATACAGACAGTTAAAGGCGTTTTTGTCATTAAAAACAACAAAACCGGGAAGGTGTTGTTAGGCAGTTCGTTGAATATTGACGGCGCATTCAACCGCCACAGGTTTATGCTGAATCTAGGAAATCATAGAAATAAAGAATTGCAGAACGAGTGGACTGAGGGTGGCGGCGAACCGTCATTCACATTTGAAATCCTTGAAACTTTGAAACAAAAAGAGGATGTTGCGTACAACTATGACGAAGACTTATCAATTCTTGAACTCATGTGGATCGACAAATACCGTCCGTTTGCGGAAAAGTGTTATAACGAAAACGAAAAAATACGTACCGTATAATTTTTTTGTATAATATTATGATGTTATTATCATCCCGCGACTGTACTTACTATAGTTGCGGATAAGAAAAAGGAGAACCGATAAAAATGAAAAAAGTGTTATCCCTGGTTTTATCTTGTACTATGCTCTCTTTGGTATATATCCCCATCGCCTCCGCGGAAGAAACGTATTATAAAAATTCGTTAGGCGCAGGGGGCGGATTTGTTACCGGATACGGGCTCAGTTACCGCAAATGGTTCAACCCAACAATGGGTTTACAGGTAACCTTTGCTCCGTTTGTTGACAATACAACTATCACTAACAGTATAGGATTTACATTCCTAAAAAAGTTTATTGACACAAAAACCACCGGGCTTTTTATGTACGCAGGCTATCATAACTGGTATAACCAAAGAGAAGGTACGATTACAGAATACAATGATAAAGACAGTATACCAGTAACCTATACGGCGACCAATATATCAGTTAACAACAATTTCGGCGTTGGCCCCGGGCTAGAGGTAAAGATTGACGAGCATATAGTGATAGACCTAATGTTTGGCTATGCTGTGTATATCAACCACAACAACAACCGGGTCGGTAAAAATGATAGTATGTCGTTACAATTTACCGGTGAATGCGGGATTTATTACAACTTTTAAAACACTTTAAGGATCCATAAAAGATGCCAAAAATATTTTATAGTAAATTAACAAAAAAACAGTTAACCTCCCGCACAGGCGATATGCTGCAGTTCGGAGGTATACGTATCGCAGAACTTGCGGATGGACGTGAACGCGGGGTACGTATTGCTGATATCCGCACAGGTACGGGATTAAATTACACAGTCGTCCCTGACCGTGCAATGGATATTGCGTATGCCGAATACAAAGGTATGCCGTTATGCTATATTTCCCCCACTGGCATTACGCATCCGTCGTATTATAATCCCGCAGGGCTGGAATGGCTGTACTCCTATAATGTTGGATTATTAAACACCTGCGGGCTAACATACTTTGGCGCGCCGTGTACTGACAATGGACAACAACTAGGTATCCACGGGCGGTTAGGTAACACTCCTGCGCGTAATGTCGCCGTAAAAAATGAATGGGTTGGTGATGACTATAAATTTTCAATCACCGGTATAATGGTGGAAGCCGCAATATTTAATTCAAACCTCTGGATGACACGCAAAATCAGCGGAACTTTAGGCACCGCAAAAATTTTTATTGAAGACACCGTAGAAAACCGTGCGGATACGAAAAAAGAGTTTATGATGTTATACCACACAAACCTCGGATACCCACTGTTATCTGAAGAAAGTAAACTCATAATCCCATCGGTAAAAATTACTCCACGAGATGCTGAAGGTGCAAAAGGACTGAATACCTGGCAAAAAATGCATACACCCGTACGCGGGTATAAAGAACAGGTGTTTTATCATAAACTCCGCACCGCAAAAGACGGTACTGTACGTGTAGGGATTGAGAATAAACGGCTTGGTATACGGTTTTATATTAAGTACAACACTAGTCAACTACCGTGTTTTATACAATGGAAAATGCTGGGTGAAGGAACATATGTCCTAGGCCTTGAACCGGGAACAAATTTTGTGGAAGGCCGCGCAAAAGAACGCGCAGAGGGTAGGTTAAGATACCTTAAACCCGGCGAAAAACGTACGATTAACATTGAGTACGGGGTTGAAGAAATATGATTACAAAACAACAGTTTGTATCAGCACGGAAACGCGCATTGGTATACTTCAAAAACGCGGGGATTGTGTTAACAAAACCCGAACTCAACCGTATAGAAGTTGCAGACTTCGGGTTGAATGAACTTAACCAAACCGGGCTAGAACTTTTGGTTTATGTAAACACCACGCGCTGCTGCGCAAAAGAGCTGGTTTTATTCCCATATCAAACCTGCCCGGAACACCGTCATCCACCAATAAAAGGTGAACAGGGTAAAGAAGAAACGTTCCGTTGCCGTTGGGGTAAGGTTTATCTATACGTCCCGGGGAAAAAGGTTGTACGCCCAAAAGCAAGAATACCTAAGCACCGTGTGAAGTGTTATACAGCCTGGCATGAAGTTGTGTTAAACCCTGGGGAACAGTATACACTGAAACCAAACACGCTCCACTGGTTTCAAGCAGGGGATAAAGGCGCGGTAGTATCAGAATTTTCTACAAAAAGCAGGGATGAAGCCGATATTTTTACTGATCCTGAAATACAAAGGATTACTAAGGTAAAATAAGATGAAGAAAGCTGTACAGTTTGGTGCGGGTAATAT
>Ga0265292_1001348_pt1 | contig 21965 bp, 15 predicted proteins | sample Munlanlewell296A_FD_189080 | JGI IMG/M metagenome (GOLD analysis project Ga0265292, IMG submission 189080) | Leachate microbial communities from a municipal landfill in Southern Ontario, Canada - Leachate well 296A | ecosystem: Engineered > Solid waste > Landfill > Unclassified | place: Canada... | reverse complement strand
GTTGGTATTTAAAATGTAAGTTGGAGAAATTCACGCATAATTGTAAATCCGTCTATTTGATACTTTTTTGATAATGCGTCGATTTGCTGTTTGGTAATCATAATATGCTCTTAATGACTTTAGTTACTTGTTTGTTGTTAATTTTTTTTACATAGCTTGCAAGCTTATCTTTATTAATCTCAGAAAAGTCCATTTCATCAAAACTTAAATTTCTTAATCCCTTGATGCCAAAATAGATATAATCCAGGAGAGCCTTTTCTTTGTCAGCCAGCAAAAAATCATCCTGCTTTTCATAGCCCCAAAATAATCCCCTTTCAATTTGTGAGTAGACAAACTCTTTCTTCCCAATCTCAATTGATTTGGTTGGTTTGATGGAGATGGAGGTGATCCGGTAAGGAAACCCTGTAATTATTCCACGAAATGAGAGAGCTGATTCGAGGGAAACATATGATGGTTGATAAAGAAAATTGGCGAGAACATAGTCGTTTACAGGTTGAAATAAAAAGAGATATTTGCCTTTGATAAGTTTTTGAATAATTTGCGCTTTTTCCAAACGCGCTATTTTTTTGTATAAAGTTTGTCGGTTATCGACATTAAACAGCTTGCTAAAATCATTTAAAGTAAGGAGGGAGAGCCCCTTTGCCTGCAAGAGTTTAATAACGCCGGTTGTAGAGTATGTTTCCATAATTAGGACAACTTTATACTAATTCAGGTAACGTGTCAAGGCGATGTTTGTACTTCTGATTTAATTTGGTATAAACTGATGATGCAAAAATGCACAGGACCGCAACCGGAAATCAAAAAATAGTCATTGGTTTGGGAATAGGAGCGGGGCTGGTTTTAGCCGTTTATATACTGACTGCTTCTCCGGCCATCGGCTGGGTGGATTCCGGGGTAATTGCGGCTGCGGCCAAGACTTTGGGTATCCCAAACCCTCCGGGCTTTCCTGCTTATTTGTTGGTCGCCCACTTGTTTACTTTAATTCCCTGGGGCGGGGCGGTTTTTAATCTGAAATTGCTCTCCCAACTCTCGGCGATTGGGATTTCGGGAGGAATCTTTTGGCTGGTTTGGCATTTAGCCCCGCGCAACCGTAAAGTTTTCTCCGCCGTAATTGCCGCTTTGGCCATGGCTTTTTCTTACAACCTCTGGTCGCAGGCAAACAACGTTGAATCTTACGCTTTTACCAATCTAATTCTCTTAGTTTTTTTTATCTGGCTGGTCCGGTCTTTGGAAAAGTTTAAGCCTTGGCTGCTGCCTGTTTTGGGTTTGGCGGGCGGATTGTCTTTGGGATTAAACCCGATGATTGTTTGCGTTGGCCCGGCGGTTTTGTGGTGGGCGATTAGTCAGCGCAAAATCCTTTTGAAAAACCCGGTTCCCTTAATTCTGACTTTGGCGGCGGGAATTGCCGGCGCCATCGCTATTTACAGTTATTTGCCTTTGCGCGCCGCCACCCACCCGTTTGTTAATTGGGGCGATCCGGTCAACTGGGACCGTGTCCGTTCCCATTTATTTGGGGCCGGGTTAAATATTTATGAGCCGGAAACCAACTCTATCAACGGCTTTACCTGGCAGCCGAAAATTTTTCTGGAAAGCTTTTTGCATTTTTGGCATTTGGCTCTGCTGCAATTCACCCCGCTTCTGTTTCCTCTGGTTATCTGGGGAGCATGGCAGATGTGGCTAAAGAACAGGACCGTTTTTTGGTTAGCGGCGGCGGTAATTTTGTTTAATCTGGCTTTTGTCGTTCTTTATTACGGCGGCAATCAGGAAAGTTGGATGATTACCGGTTGGATGATGATGGCGGTATTTTTGGGCTGCGGAGTGGCTCATCTCCCGGAGAGGTTTTATAAACCCCGGATTTTGATTTTAGCCGTCGTGCCGCTGGTTTTTTGGTTTCCGCTTCTGAACCGCTCCGCCGACCGTTTTGCCCCCGATTACGCCCGGACTATGTATAAGGAAGTACCGCCGAATTCCGTTATTGTCGGCGGAGGGGATTTTTTTAATTCGCTGACGGCCTTTACCCACGAAGTGACCGGCGAAAGAAAAGACGTGGTGCCGGTCACCGGCAACATGTTTTATATTTTTCCCTGGTACCGGGAAAATCTGCGCCGCAATACCGATCTGATAATTTCCCAAAAGGTTGAAGACATTATTAAATTTAAAAGTGTCGATGAATTTACCCTGGCCGTTGATCAATTAATTGAAGATAATCCCGGCCGGACTTTTTTTGTCACACCGCTCCTGCTGCGCGACTCGGTGGTGGCCGGCACCAATCAGGGAAACTACCGCACTTCAAAGTATGTTCTTATCCCCCATGGTTTGCTTTTACAGGTGATAACTAAGGATTCTACTATCAAGCCTGATGAAAAATTGGCGGATTTTCCGGTCTTTGACAAGGAACCGTTTTATTTGGAAAGAAATTATAAAAACGCCCATCGGTTGCTGCGCAATGATTATGCGGTGGGACTGGCTCAGTTTGGAGATTACTTTTTGGCCCGGAACGATACCCAAAAAGCGCTTGATTATTTCCAAAAGGCCATTGTTCAAGCCACGCCGGACACTCCCGAGTTTGTCCATCGCCTGGCCATTTTCTACGCTCAAACCGGTCAAAACGATCTTGCCAGCCGGTATTTTCAAACGGCTTTATCCCGCGACCCGGACAATGCGGCTATCAGGCAAAATCTTCAGACATTTATGGAGCAAACGGCCAGTTCTTCGGCTCAGCTTTCTGCCAGTGATGCTGCCGGGTTTAAAGCCAAATCCGGTTTGAAATTTGACTACCCCAAGGGCTGGCCGGTCCGGGAAGAAAACGGGGAAATTATCATCAACGCCCCCGGGGAAGACTTCCAGATTCGAATAACCAAAAACACCCGTCAGGCTGAGGTGACCATTGAGGAATATCTGGCCAAGCAAAAGGCGCCGGGACAGATTCTGGATCAGGGTTTGGCAAAAATTCCCAACACCGATTTGGCCTATGTGCGGGTCATCAGTGCCGGCGGCAAGTCCCAACTGGAGTTTTTTCTCTTCAAAGCGGATGTGGTTCTTAGAGTTCTGGCCGGCCCGGCCGACTCACCGCAGATGAAAGTGTTTGATGCCATTGTTACCTCCCTTAAGTTATAACAGCATTCAAGAAAACTCCAGTGTATACTGGAGATGAATTGAACGCTGATATGTCATCCTCGTTTAGACGAGGAAACCCCGCTCTTGGCGGGGAGGATGTCATAAATATGAAGAAAAACATTGTCCTTACCGCGGTAATTATTGCCGTTTTTTACGGTTCCACTCTCGGTAACGGTTTTGTTCACGATGACTTTTGGCAGGTAAGGGATAATCCCGCCATCCGGGATCTTGGCTTTCTGCCCAAGTTGTTTACCGGTTGTATCGCCGAAAGTATTCTGGGGGGATGTAAAAATATCGGTTTTTACTACCGGCCGCTTCAGGCCGTATTTTATGCCTTTACCTACCAAATCTCCGGCCAGCCATGGGCATTTCATCTGGCCAATCTGGTTTATCTTTTTTTGCTCAGTTTGCTCCTGCTCAAATTTTTTCGGCTGTTTTTGCCGGAGAAATTCTTGCCTCTTTTGGCGACACTTTTCGTGATTGCCCACCCGGTTAATTCGGAAGTCGTTAACTGGGTTTCGGCCGCGCCGGAACTTCTCCTGGCCATTTTTGTTGTCGGTATGTTTTTAGCGTTTGTTCGTTACCGTAAAACCGGAAAAAATATCTTTCTGATTACTTCCGTACTCGCGTTTCTTCTGGCCTTGTTTACCAAAGAAACGGCGCTGTTTCTCTTTCTTCTTTTACCCTTGTACACTTTTCTTTTTTCCAAAGCAAAAACGTTGAGGATTTTGCCTGTCTATTTCCTTCCCATGCTGGTTTATCTCTCGGCGCGGAGTTTGGTTTTGGGTAAAATAGTTTATCATTATGAAGGCTGGTACGGTCTTGGCTTTTGGCCGCAAGTTGCCAATGCTCTGGCTCTTTATCCCCGTTATTTGGGAAAGCTTATTTACCCTCTGCCTTTAAATTTGCAGCATCCGTTTAATCCCGTCGGCATGGGGGACCCCCAAGCTTTCGCCGGACTAATTTTGCTTGTCTTGACGGCGGTTGTTTTGATTCTGGCCTACAAAAGAAAACAAAAAACGCTTCTTATCGGTCTGTCTTTTATTCTTCTCCCGCTGGCTCCTGCCCTTTTATTTATCAATAAGCTTGGCGAATTTGTTTTCTCGGAACGTTATCTTTTTATTTCTACAATCGGTTTTGGCTTGGTCGTTTTCGAACTGGCAAGGATAGTGCTGGCAAAAACAACCCGGGCAAAGTTGGTACGGAGCGTACTTTTTCTGACCCTTATCATCTATCTGGGTATCAGCGGTTTGATTATTTGGGACAGGAATAAAGACTGGAAGGATCAGGTAGCCTCTTACAAAAGTATTCTGGCTACGTTCAAAGCCAGATCCGGTTTGACATTCGATTATCCTAAAGACTGGCGGATAGAAGAGAAGGAAGACACTGTTTTTCTTTTCGCGCCCGCGGATGATTTTCAAATTCAGATTGCCAAAAACATCTGCCCGGCCGGTTTGACCAGCGAAGACTATTTGGCCGGGCAGAAAAACTCTTTTGGCCAACTGTTGGAGCAGGGTCCGGCCAAAATTCCCAATACCGATTCGGCCTACGTGCGGGTATGGAATAGCGGTAGTAAATCCCAACTGGAATTTTTCCTTTTCAAAGCGGATGCGGTCATCCGGGTACTGGTTGGCCCGGCCGATTCACCGCAAATGAAAGTCTTTGACGCTATCGTTGCGTCTCTTAAATCATGAAACAACTTTTGGTTATCATCTTTGCCACCGTTCTTGCCTACTTAAATATCTTTAATAATCAACTGGTGGTGGATGATCATATTTTTGTGGGGAAGTACAGTCCAAGTCTGACGGAGGCTTTTTCCGGAGTCGTTCCCGCGACCCATGAGGGTGTTTACCGCCCGGTCCGGGGTTTGTTTTTTACGGTTTATAGCCGGCTGTGGGGGAGTAATCCGCTTGGCTATCATCTTAATTCTCTACTGGTGCACTTAATTTCCACAGTTTTAGTTTATTTTATAGTTAAATCACTTATTTTAAACTTCAAACTTCAAACTTCAGGCGGGTTGCCGTTTGTAGCCGCTTTGCTTTTCGGTTTGCACCCTGTTCATACCGAAACAATTACTTATATTGCTTCCGGGATGGATTCAATCGGGTTGGTGTTTTTTCTGGCAGCGTTTTATTGCTATCTTCGCGGTAAAATAATTGCTTCGCTGGCTTTGGCTTTGGCGGCTTTTTTTACCACGGAGATGAGTTTAACCCTGCCTCTTTTTATTATTTTTTATGACTGGGTAGCCGGTAAACTGGCCAAAAACAAAATAACGGTCTATGGCTGGTTCGGTACGGCGGCGGCGCTTTATCTGATTGTGCGTTTTACGGTCTTGCATATTACCACCCGCGGGCCGTATTTGGCCGGCAGTTTTTATTTGACAATGCTGACGATGACGAAAGTTGTTTTGCAGTATCTTAAGGTTTTACTTTGGCCGGTAAATCTTATGAGCAACCATATCATCTCTCCCGGAATTGAGGCTTTTGTCTATCGCAACTACCGGACCGCGGCCATTGCCGCTCAGTCAATTTTTGATGTAGAGATACTACTGTCCGCAGTGGTAATTAGTATTTTGATATGGTTAATCTGGCGCCTTCAGAAATCGCACCCGCTTATCAGTTTTGGCATCGGTACATTTTTTCTCGGCTTGTTGCCGGTGATGGAGTTGGTGCCGCAAGGCTCAATGATGAATGAAAGATTCCTTTATATTTCCTCTTTCGGTTTGGTTCTGATTACCGCCTTTGTCATTTTGCAATTAAAAAACAAAAAATTGATTATTTTTCTGACCTGTCTCTTGGTTATCTTTTATGGAGCCCGGACTATTTCCCGGAACCGCGACTGGCATGACGATATCTCTTTGTGGCAGGCGGATGTGAATCAAAGCCCCACCGAAAACGCCTATACCTACTTTGCCTTGGGTAATGCCTATAACGACAGGAAGGAGTATAAGCCGGCGATAGAACAATATGCCAAATCGGTAGAAATCAATCCGGGTTTTGCCGTGGGCTGGGCCAGCTTGGGACGGACGTACGCGGACATGGGTAAAACTGCGGAAGCCATTGCCAACTACAAGCAGGCTTTAGCCATTGACCCGGATTTTCAGGAGGTCAAAATTAATTTGAGTAATATATATCAAGGTTTATGATATTTTCATTGCTAAAAAAACACCGGCAGTTAATTGTGATAATTTTGGCCACCACGGCGGTTTATCTGACTGTTTTTGGCAATCAATTCGTTATTGACGATCAGTATTTCATTAAAGACTGGCCGCTGACCCGCAGTTGGTCAAATGCGGGTCAGCTTTTGTCAGGTGTCAACCCCGAATCCCAGCCGGGAGTCTACCGCCCGATCAGAAGTTTGCTTTACTTGGCTTATTATCAGCTTTGGGGAACTAACCCAATCGGCTACCATCTCCATTCTCTCCTTGTTCATTTAGCATCTACGATTTTAATTTATTTCATCATTAAAGCATTAATTAAAAATTCAAGTTTGCTGCCGTTTACTGCCGGTTTGCTTTTTGGCTTGCACCCTATTCATACGGAAAGCATCACTTACATTGCCGCCGGCATGGAGATGACCGGAGTAGTGTTTTTCCTGGCGGCGTTTTTGGCTTATTTGCGCCATAAAAATATTTGGACCGTGCCTTTGGCTTTGTTGGCCTTTTTTACTTACGAAATAACCCTGACACTGCCTTTTCTCCTGGTGCTTTATGAGTTGACTTTAGGCAAAAGAAACTGGAAAAAAATTTGGCCAATAGCGGCCGCTGCAGTCGGTTATCTGTTTGTCCGCATCGGCCTTTTACAGATTAGCCCGGCCCGGGGCGATTATTTGGCTTACAGTTTTTACCACACTCAACTGACGATGACCAAAATGTGGGTTAAATATCTCTGGCTTTTAATTTGGCCGGCGGCTCTTTCTCATAACCAAACAATTGTTCCCGGATTCGAGGCTTTTATGACGCCTTACTCCGACCGGCAGGCAATTCTGTCTCAGACCCTCACCGATTTACCCATTCTTCTTTCCCTTGCTACCGTTGGAAGTCTGATTTTTGCGGCCGTAAGACTGCGGGGGAAATATCCTTGGCTGGCTTTTGCCGTCGGCTGGTTCTTTATCAGTCTCCTGCCGGTTGCTTATTTCCTGCCTCAGGGGACGGCCTTTGCCGAGAAATATTTATATCTTGCCTCGTTTGCTTTTGTTTTTATCCTGGCCCGGGTTTTATCGAAAATTAAGAATTTAAAATTGGCCTTTCTTGCTGTTTTGATTATTGCCGTCTTTTACGGCGCCCGGACTTATACCAGAAATCAAAACTGGCAAAGTCCGCAGACGTTGTGGGAATACGAAGCCCGTATTCATCCGCAAAGTGAATTGGCCTATTATAATTTGGGGATTATTTATGGCGCCAAAGGCGAAAAAGATAAAGCGGCGGCAGCCTATCAAAAAGCGCTGCAGCTCAAGCCCCAATTCTGGCAGGCAGAGCATAATCTAAGAAATTTATGGGAAAATTAACCGTGGTTTTTTTGGTGCTGGGAGTCGGGACGGTCTATCTTTTGACTTTGCCTTTGGGGATAGGTTTCGGCGATTCCGGAACCATGGCTGCGGCAGCGGTTTCTTTGGGGATTCCTCATCCGCCCGGATTTCCCGCTTATGTCATGTTGGGGCATTTGTTTTCTCTTTTGCCCTTAGGCCCGTTGCTTTGGCGATTGCAGTTGCTGTCGGTGCTGGGAGCAGTGGGGACTGTATTTGTAGTTTATAAAATAAGCCGGTCTTTGCCGGCGGCTTTTCTGACCGCCTTTTTTTACGGTTTCTGGTCCCAGGCGGGCAATGTGGAAAGTTATTCTCTTACTTTCCTGGCGGTTTTTACTCTCATTTGGTTAGCTCAGTCCCGCTTAGCGGGATGGCTCTTGGGAATAATTTTAGGGCTAACGGCGGGATTTAATCCGATTGGGGTAGTGGTGATTCCGGTCATATTATATTTATTTAAGTTATCAAAAAAAACTTTAATTATCTTTATTACCGCCGTGCCGGTGGCAGTTTTGGTTTATGCGTACTTGCCTTTACGCGCCGTGGCCCACCCGTTTTTGAATTGGGGGGACCCTCAAACTTTACCGGCGCTGATTAAACACCTGACCGGCGGGGGATTAAATATCAGCAGTTCGACCGTTATCAACGGGTTTACCGTGTCGGTGCGTTGGTTTTTTGATGCTTGGGCCAGATTTGGCCTCTTGGCCTATAGCCAGTTAACGCCGGTTGTCTTGGGGCTGTCGTTTCTGGGGATGATTAATTTGTGGCAGAAACAAAGACGGCATTTTTGGCTCTGGACAATTTTGCTGATAACCAATTTAACATTGGCCGGAATCTATATCAGCGGCAATCGGGATATCTGGCTGATAATCGGCCTGACGGTTTTGGTGATTTTTGCCGCTGAAGGGATAAAAAGGCTGGGGAGGTGGGGAACGGCCGTGGGAATAATTGCTTTGGCAATTGTCGTTTGGATCAGCGCCCCGAAAATTTTAGTCCGGGCCAAGACGGATATTGCCGGCCAATATTTGGCGGATTTGTACAGGGATTTGCCGGAAAATTCTATTTTGATCGGCGGGGGAGAAACTTTCAATGCCCTGACGCTTTACGCCCGCGAAGCCGCCAAAATCCGCCCGGATGTCATACCGGTGGAGATGACTATTTTTTACGGCCAGGAGTGGTACCGAAACAATATCAAATATCAAATATCAAATATCAAAATTACAAATCAAAATGCAAAATATGCCGATGATTTGGAGTTTTCGCGGGTGTTGGAGGATTTTGCCATGAAAAATAGCGGCCGGCCGGTTTTTGTCACCGGGTATTTGTTGACCCAACCCGTCTATGCCAACTCACTCCAGCCCGCCTATGTTCCCCAAAACTTTCGTTTACGGCAAAAAGGATTGGTTTATCAATTGGCAAAGACGGACGCACTGCCGGTCGAGCTTGAGAATTATCCGGCGGATTGGAAAATCGACAGTTATCAAGAAAGTAATTACCGGAAAGCGTTGGGTTTAATCACGACGGAGTATGCTTTTGCCTTGGAAAAAACCGGTGATTATTTTTTGCGTCTGGGGGAGGAGAAAGCCGCTTTTGACCGTTTTGCCCGAGCCGCCCGCGTAAATTCCCAATATTTTGACCAGAACCGGCTGCGGGAAAAAATTGCCAGGACGACCAATCCCAGTGCCGTTCCCAGCGAAAGGTAATCGGCCAGCCGGCGCAGCGGAGTGTTGCCAAATTCCAAAGAGACGGTATAATTGCCGGGGATTAAATTTATCTCCATATTTCCTTCGGGATTATTATAGCCCGGTGTGATTAGAGATATTTCTTTGCCGTCATCTATTTTTGCCTGCCAGCCAGGGAAATAGTGAGTGTTAATCCGGATTGTTGCCGGCGTTTTTACCTCGGTGCTAAATTCCTGTTTGGTCGTTTTCTCCGTTAAGCTCTTAATTTCTGCCTTTCCCTGAATCACTTGAAACCGGGGAAGGGAAGGGTCGGTATCGGTTTGGGTGACCGTGGCCGGAAAGTAGCCCGGTTCCAAACCCATCATCGGATCGGTGCGGGGAAAATTGGCACTGCCGAAAGTAAAATTGTTTTTGGGTAAATAGGCGGCGGGGACCAAATACTGCCAGTTAAAAATAATCATCACGGCTACAAGTCCCAACAGATAATTTTTGGGTATTAAAACCGCCGCTGTCAAGGCCAGTATGGCGGTGGCAAAAGAGGTTACCGACAGATACCGCCAGGGATATTGAATAAAGCCTAAAACGGAAAATCTTTCCCAAACCGGCAGGGAAGCAGCTGTGGCCATAAACGCTCCATAGAAAAATAAAACGGTAAAAAAAATGATTAACCCTGTCTGCGGCGGGGGAGATATTTTCCGGTAAAACCGGTGCCAGAAAATCAGTCCCAAAGCGAAGACTAAAATTACCCAATTTAAAACTCCGACCTGAAAAGACATGCCGTCGCCGGAACCGGCTTGGGAGATGCCGTAGCCCCAGGGAGAATAAATCAGCTGGGAAAAAGCGGCAAAATGCTGGCGGAAATCAAAGTAACCGCCGGACAGAACGGCTGAGCGGATGAACCGGCCCTCGCCGACAAGCGGCAGAAGAAAAGAAGCGGCCAAAATTAAAGATACTGCGATCGATAAAAAGCTAAGATACACTCCTTTAGGAGAGGAATGTTTAATCCACCAATAACCGGTCCAGGCCAGAAGAGCCGGAAAAATCATGATAAAAGTGGGCTGGTGAAGGGTGATTATTGAGGCTAAACTGACGGCGGTTGTAATCAGTCCGCATATTTTCCGCGATTTAAAAATGGACAGTATGCCCAAGAAAGCGAAAGGGAGAACCGAAATGGCCGCAAATTCCATGTAGGCGGCCCGGACGTAAACCTGGGAAATCCGGTAGGGGGTAAAAAGAAACAGTAAAGCGCAGATTGCCGCCGGCCAGGCCCCGGCAAAATTCCTAACCAGAAAAAACATTCCCGCTACGCCAATTGTTCCTGCCAGAATCAAAGTAATATAAATAGACGTCACCGCATCCATTCCCAACAAGATAAGAAAAGCCGGTGGATAATAAAAAAGCGGCGGATAATAGTTAAATAGGGGGTGGCTTAAGCCCGGCGCCGGGCCTTCAACCCAGCGAACCGGAAATTGTCCGTCTTTAAGGGCTTGGGCCATCATTTGGATATGAATTAAACGGGCGCCCGTATCATGCCCGGCTACCAGTCCGGGTTTAAAAAGCGGGTGAAAAAAGATTATTAAACCGGCAATGAGGGCAAACGGTAAAAGGTATTTCATAATTAGGATGAGAGTAAATCTATTTGTCTTTGAATTAAGCTTTTCAGCTCCTCGATTAATTTTGATTTGGCCCAATCTTTTTGGGATTCAGTCAAGACTTCTCCCAAGCCCCCCAGAACACTATCTGGCCTTATTTTACTCACAAAATTGAGTAGATGTACATAAAATTCTTTGGGTTCTTTGCCCAATCTTTCCCTGACTATGTCGTAGTTGATCTCGCCTGCATACTCAGAACTTAAAAAGAAGTGGGTGTCGAATAAATCTCTATTAGCAGTAGTTTTTCTTTCTGTAAGAGCAATCATCTTGTGGGCAATCATGTCTCTTATATCCATTGTTTTTACAGTTACTCCATAAAACGGGAAGGGGACATAGTGATTACTTAAAATTTCTCTGGTTGAGATTTCTATTTTTATCTTTGTCAGATCATGCCCATAGCTGACAAGCCAAAATAGAGTATGGTACTTAATACTCCGGTCTTTTAGGCTATATTTGAGAGACAGCAGCCGTGTTACTTCTGCAACAAAGTTTTTTAGTTGTTCGGAATTTTCTTTTAAGAGGGGTATCAAATCAAAATCAAGGTCTACCGAAAAACGGGGGAGTTTGTAAAAAAGCATAGCGGCGGTTCCTCCTTTAAATCCCAGAAGGGGGGCAAGGGAACTATCCTTGTAGATATCGATTAAGATATTGGTTAAATGAGTTTTGTGTTTTGTGACATCGAGGGCTTTCATGGTAAATTTTTTGTCAGAAAATTTGAAATATTTGAATTATTGCTGTAAACCCGTTCATTCAATTGGGATACTAAATCCCAATTGATATTTCTTAAATTATCAAAATATTCCGGTCTATCCAAATATAGTTTATCGCAAATAGCTCTTTCCGGGGTTGCTTTATTGATATTTCCTGTACTGCCAATTCCAAAAGGGTTTAATAAAATATCATCCTTAATTTTGCGGTAAATATATTTTTGAGAATCAATTTCAACTTCGTAAGATCGATTGGATATCAAATAGATTGAAGAATAGGGTTGAAAAACGATTCCGGATTCCGCAAGTACGGTATAAAGACTAATGTAAGAAGGGGATCTGTATTTATTGGCAAATTCCTGTTTTGAATAATCCTTTGATATCGAATAAATGCCTTTGGAAATTCTGAATATATCACCTTTTTGAACGGCATATTTCAGGGCCGATTTTAATTTTCTCCCCAAATATTCCGGAACTATACTGCCCAGGTCGGAGAAGGTAAAAACCGTTTGATCTGTTTTCTTGTTTTTTAGCAAACTTTTAATAAAACTCATATGACACAGTGGTGTAATTAATTTACACCCACAGGTTACAGATGTCAAGAGGTAACCGCACCCATTCCCAAGAGAGTAAGAAAAGCCGGCGGATAGTAGTTAAATAGGGGTGGCTTAAGCCCGGCGTCATGCCCGGCAAAAGGTATTTCATCTTAATTTGTCATGGGCAACGTATTCGGCTGCCAGTAGGGAATAAAATAGACGGGCGTCTGACTGATTTTCTTTTTTTCTCCTTTGGACGCATTAATCACAAATGCCTTTTGTACGGAGTATTTTTCCACAAAACTTATAAGTGAGGCGGGAACATTGTTTTCTGTTCCTGCTTTTGCCTCGCAAGAAAATAGTCTTCCGTCTTTCTCAAAAACAAAATCCACCTCGGCTTTATTCTTGGTACGCCAGAAATTAAGGTCCTGATAAGTTGAGTGTAGGGTGGCGGCAACAAAGTTTTCCACAAGGATTCCCTTATCCGGCCGTAAATCAAAAGGCAAAAAGTTGTCAATTAAACTGTTACGCATACCCAAATCATAAAAATAAATTTTTGGGTTTTTTACCAGTTCTGTCCGGCGGTTCTTAAAATACGGGAAAAGGGGAAAAGCAATAAAAGTTTTGTTCAAAAAATTCAGATATCTTTTTAGAGTTAAGAAATCAAAACCGGAGATTTGGCCAAGTTCGCGGTATTCAATCAGGTTTCCCGTTGATAACGACAAGGCCTTAAGCAGGTTTTTTAATTTGTAATCACCAGACAGAGAGGTCAGATCTTTCACTTCTCTGGAGAAAAAAAGACTGTAGATGTTTTGCAGAAGTGTTTTTTTAATCTCCGGGTCTTTTTGGAGAACGACTTCCGGATAACCGCCAAAAGTAACATACTCCTTAAAATAATTTTTCAGCTCTTTTTCTGTTGGTTTTGAAGGTTGAGTTGAGACAAACTCGGAAAAATTAAAAGGCAAGAGGGTAAAAACTAGACAGCGGCCGGTCAAAAATCGTAGCGCCTTAATGGTCAGATCCGGACTGGAAGATCCGGAGATGATGATTTTTTTGCCGGGATAAGCATCATATAGATATTTTAAATTTTTCCCGCCATTTTTAGCGTGCTGGAATTCATCAATAATTAAATATTTTGCAGGTAAAAGGTAGCGTGCGGCAAAAGTCTCTATCTCCAAATCGAAAAGATCCAAAATTACTTGATTTTCAAAGTTGACAAAGATGCAACCGGAAAGAGATTGGGTTAAATGATTAAGGAAAGTAGTTTTACCGCTGCGGCGAGGTCCAACAACGGCCAGAATTTCCGGCAGCGGAAAGTATTTTTTAATGACTGTTTCCAGTTCCCTATGGACATATCTAAAGGTTTTCATATTTTGGCATTGCTAAAATCAATGTATACTCCAATTTTAGCATGAGCATCTGTCTTGTCAAGACCGTTAACTACCAATTCTGATTGGCCAAGCTTATTTTCCGACTTGCCCTAAACCACTGGGCCTCCTTACTTTTTACATACAAAACATTATTTTTGAAGCATTTGTGTCCACGGCAAAACAATACCGTTTGTACGTTTTTGTTTTACGTCTCCGCCGTATATAAGTATGTTATCGCCTTCCTTTTTAATGAAACTTCTGATATTTGGGAGATGTCCAAAAGGGGTAACGGGTATAGTCTGTGACGACTTTATCTCAAAAAGCGTTAGCTTTTTGGCACCTTCAATAACTAAATCGGCCTCTAGCCCCTCTCTATTTCTCCAGAAGTAAATTTTTGTAAAAAGTTGGTGATTGGCAATGTTTTTAAGATACTCGCTGACCACAAAGGTTTCAAAGATTTGGCCGTATAAGGGGTGAGTTGGTAGTTGAGCGGAGGAGTGAATTCCTAGAAGATGACATAAAAGGCCGGTATCTACAAAATATAATTTTGGTGTTTTAATGAGGCGTTTATTTATATTGGTATAAAAAGGTTTTAAAAGAAAAATTATTCCGCTGGTTTCAAGGAGATTGAGCCAAGATTTTATAGTATTATGGGAAACTCCAGTGTCGTTTGCCAGTGACGATAAATTCAAAAGCTGCCCGCTTCGTCCTGCTGCAAGGTGTAAGAAATTTTCAAAAGAGCTATGCGCCCCGCTAGTGTTTGTGAAATACCACCGAGCATTAAAAAGTGCCGTGAGCCTGTTAGAATATATTGACCCTTTATTTTGTCGGCATCGGTTTTTACTTGTAGATAGGAAAACAAAAGCGGCACTCTTTTTAGCATCTGTCCGCGGATTGTCAATGGCATTTACAATTAGCGGGTTTCAATAATCCACCTCTTTACTCTTGACAAATAAGTTATATTCTGTTATAAGTAATTAATGTTAATTGATAGAACTATATTTTCCTCTATTAAGAAGATTCTTTCTGGGGAACCCAAGATAATTGTGATTTACGGTCCAAGACAAGCAGGTAAAACAGTCCTCCTTACAGAAATAACTAAGTCAGAAAAAAGGAAAGTTCTTTTTTTTCAGGGGGATGATTTATTAACCCAAGACATATTTTCTTCCCCAAGGTTAGATAATTTAGAAAGTGTCGTCGGAGATGCTGAAATAATCGTCATTGACGAAGCGCAGAAGATAGATAATATTGGGCAATCCTTGAAACTTCTTTATGACAATCGTCCTAGGTTTATACTTGCCACAGGATCTTCTTCATTTCATTTAGCTAATAAATTGGCTGAATCAATGACTGGTAGAGCAACTTTTTTCAGTTTGTATCCCCTGGCTATCTCTGAATTGCCACACGAGGAAATAATGTTTGGATTGGACAAAAAACTTTCAGACCTTTTAATATTTGGAATGTACCCCAAAATTCATACTATAAATTCACAAGAACAAAAAGAGCAGTACCTTTTGGATATTATCAATACCTACTTGTATCAAGATATCCTATCATTTGAGGGAATTCGAAAACCCAAAAAAATTATTGATTTGCTTCAACTCTTAGCTTTTCAGATTGGCAGTGAAGTATCTATTCAAGAATTATCCCAAAATTTATCTTTATCCAAAATTGTTGTAGAAAAATATCTTGATGTCTTGGAAAAAATGTTTATCATTTTTAATGTCAGAGGATTTTCCCGAAATCTAAGGAAAGAAATCTCCAAAACATCAAAGTATTATTTTACAGATTTAGGTCTTAGAAACGCAATTATTAGGAATTTTAATCCATTAAAACTTCGTACGGATACTGGAGCACTTTTTGAGAATTTTGGAATTTTAGAAAGAATAAAACTTTTGTCTAATACAAAAAAACATGCTAATTTTTATTTTTGGCGTACTTATGATCGAAAAGAAATTGATTTGATCGAGGAAAGAGGCGGAAAGATAAGCGCTTTTGAATTTAAATTTGGAGATGGCAAAATTCCCAGAGCGACCAGACAAGAGTTTTTGAAAACATATCCGGGGAGTGATCTTAAATTAATAAACAGAGACAATATTGAAAAATTCATTTTGTTTCGATAACCCACCCCAGACATATTTTACCTTTCGCCTTTTTAAGTATTATTCATACACGGCTTAAGGAGCAATATTGACGGGGTTACTTGTTTCACTGCTTCGCAGTTCAACAATCCACCAGTTGAAGTTGACATCAATGTCGAGCGGGTCGGTTTTTTGTCACTGCCTCCCTATGTTATTGCCAATTTATTGTTAAACGAATCCTATATTTCTTTTGAATCAGCGCTTGGGTATCGTGGGATGTTTGATCAACATGTAGATAAAATAGTTTCTATTTCAACCAGAGTTTACAAAACGACATCTCTTCAAAATATTGAATATAGTTTTGTTAAAACTAAACCCAGTCAGTACTTTGGCTGGGAAGAAGTAGTTATAGATAATAGGGTTGTTCGTATCGCAACGGCAGAAAAAGCTTTAATTGACATGGTAAATTTTCATAAAAGCAAGTATGCCATTGATTTGATGATTGAGAAGTTGTCATTATACAGAAACAGTCTCGATACCACTAAACTGAACAAGTATTTATCTAAATTCCCGCTGACAACTGTTAAAATATTCGGATTAATTTTTGATCTTCTTGGCATAGACTCAAGTCAGCTATATAAATTGATCGAAGCTAATCATGGCACGCATTGGATGCTTTCCGGAGATAAAAAATTTAACGCCAAGTGGCGTCTTTATTACGATATTTATTTTGATAAATATAAATTGGATCAAAGAGAAATAGTAGGCTGTATAAAAAATAAAGAAATAAGAAAATCAATCTACGTCGATAACTAATTTACTTCAATTACCCACCAATTTAAAGCAACATCGATATCTATCGGACTTGTGAATCCTACTACAAATTTACCGTTTCTTTACTTTTAACATGTATGTATACTGATTTTGGCGTGGGCTTGGCAGGTTCGCTAGGCTGGATTGATAACCCAAGCCTACCGGGTTCAACTCCCGGCAGGTCCACGCCCCTAAATTTTTGACTATTGACACTTGATTTATTTGATGATACATTTCTCCTAAGGTTATCAATCCAGCCATTTAGCTTACTTGTTAGGTGTACCAAAGTCTCGCTCTGCGGGATTTTTTGGTGGTTTAATAAATTAGTTTTGGACATTGTTTGCAACCTCGATGATCCACCAATTGAAATTAACATCAACTTCGAGTGGGTTTACAAATCCTACTACAAATTTACCTACCTGTTTACTCTTAACAAACAGGACGTTGTTTTGAGTTTCTGATGTCGGAGTAACATATATTAACGTATAGTCGGTTACGTTGGGATTGTTGATGGTGATTTCCGACACTCCCGCAGGAATGGTGGCTTTCCCAGCCGTGGCATTGGTGTCAATTACAGCTGAACTTGTAGCCTCCAAACTTGCGGAGGGAGTGGGATATGTGGGATATGAACTTTCCAAAATGAGACTTGACAAAAAAAGATAGTATAAGTTATCATAATTCTAATTATCTACATGACTAAATTTATTAATCGCGTCAAAGAATTAGAATGGCTGGAGGAAGCCTACCAAAAAGCTTCAGAATCCGGTCAACTTCTGGTGGTTTACGGTAAACGAAGGGTGGGGAAGACGGAATTGATAACACACTTTCTACAAGACAAGCCCCATGTCTATTATCTGGCCAACAGAACGACCAAAGGGGAACAGTTGCAATCTGCCACCTCGGTTTTTATGTCTGGTTTGGGTGATACTTATATTGCCGGGTCGAGTTTCTCCACTTGGCGAGAATTTTTTGACTATTTGATTAAAAAGACAGGGGAGAGACAAAAATCAGAACAGCCTATTACCTTAGTTTTTGATGAGTTTCCCTATTTAGTAGAGTCTGATGGTGGAGTATCTTCATTTTTCCAGTATGGCTGGGACATGGGACTTAAAGATAAAAAGGTGCTTCTCGTTGTTATGGGATCGAGCATTTCCATGATGTATAAAGAGGCCCTGGCTAAAAGTGCTCCGCTTTATGGCCGCCGCACTGGCCAATGGTTGCTTGAACCTTTCAGTTTTCAAGAGACAAAAAAGTTTTACCCAAATGCTCCGTTTGCAAACAGCTTTTCGCTCTTTGCTATTTCCGGCGGTATCCCAGCGTATGCCAGGGTATTTGATGGCCAAAGGACACTAAAGGAAAATATTGCGGAGCAGGTTCTTCCCGAAGGTAAATATTTGTCCGTCGAGCCGGAACTGCTTCTTTCTGAAGAATTTGATGATGCCCGATCATATCTGACTATTCTCCAAGCTATTGGTTTGGGCAGGACTAAATTTTCAGAGATTTTACAACAAAGCCATCTTCCGGCTACCGCATTACCTATCTATTTACAAACCTTAACGGAACTTCGGTTAGTAAAGAAGGAGGTGCCGGTTACTGAACCCATACCCGAAAAAAGCAAAAAGGGCAGTTATTCCTTATCAGACCCTTTCCTTCGGTTTTATTTCAGCTTCATTTTTCCCAATAATAGTCTGATTAAGGGAAATTCTTACGAGACGCTCTTTGCCCGGCATGGTGAGACACTTACTCAACTGGTGGCTAAATCCTATGAAGATACCAGCGTTGAGTTTATTCAAGAGGCAATAAAACAAGGAGCCTTGCCTCATTTTGAACACCTGGGTCGGTGGTGGGATAAAAATACAGAAATAGATCTAGTGGGTCTTAATAAGACTGATCATTCGATTCTCTTTGTAGAAACAAAGTGGAACACTAAACCCCTTGGCACAAATGTTGTAGATGATCTAAAAAGAAAAGCTCAAAAATTCGAGTGGGGGAGAGAGAAAGGAAAAGAATATTTTGCGTTGGTGGCTAAAGGTGGGTTTAATAAGGAACTTATTGAGAGAAGTAAAAGCGAGGGAATCGTACTTGTTGAAGAAGATAGGATTAGACTTCCTGCGAAATAAACAATCTTGTTACCTACTAACTTCGATAACCCACCAATTAAAGGTAACATCAACGTCGAGCGGGTTGGTAAAGCCGACGGTGAACTTTCCAACCTGTTTACTCTTCACAAATAGAACATTGTTATTGGTTGTCGATGTGGGTGTAACATAAATTAGCGTGTAGTCACTTATATTGGGATTGTTGATTGTGATTTCCGACACTCCCGCGGGAATGGTTGCTTTCCCAGCCGTGGCATTAGTTTGTATTTCGCCATTTTTCACCTCGAAGGTGGCGCTTGAAGACGACTCCTGCGAGGTGGGTGATTGTGCAATTATTAGTTTTTCTAATTCCACTTCTTTAAGTTTGGTTTTGCCGGTTACTTCCAAATCTCCGGCAATATTTAGATTGCCGGTAATTATCATATTGCCATTGGTGTCAATTCTTATTTTCCCGGCCATAATCTCAACCGGCGCCATGGCCAGAGACTGAAGCGAAAGGGGAGAGGTCAAAGTGTTGATACTCGATACCGGATACTCGATACTCGAGGGTTGAATAATCAAATCAGAACCCACGGCGAAAGAGTTTGAGACGGATAAAGAATCAACAGCCGCCTGGCCCGTTACGAAAAGATTTTCAATATTAGCCATTAACCATTGACCATTAGCCATTGCGAGGTCTGCCGAATCCGACGCGGTATTTGTGTTCCAGGTTTTGGCCTGAGCCAAAAGATCCTGATCGGCTTCGACTTTGCGAAGCAGGTTTTCAATGTCTTCTAAAGATTGCGATTTTATGCTGTCCGCGTACAACGTTCCCGAAACCGTTGCGTCGTTATTTACCGACAACTGATCACTGACTATCGTACCACTGAAAGTGGCGTTCCCGCCTTCGTCAATGCTTGCCACTTCTTCTCCTTCGGGGTTTTGAATAATCAGCTTGCCAAATCCAGAGGATGAGGACTCCCACGAGGTGGCCTTGGACTCCTCGGGGGTGGCCGACTTGCCAAGTCTTATAACAACATCCGTACTATCCGCAAGGGGAGAAATAAGATTGGTTTGAACAATAGGGGAGACAAGACCGTTTGTTATAAGCAGGTTATCAATTGTTCCCTGAAAGGCAGTGAAGGAATTTGTCGTGAGTTCTTTCGTCGCAATGGCACCTGCCTTGATATTGGCCGCTACTACTTCAGCAAAAGCGCCAATCCTGTCGATTACTTCCTGCGTACTTTCTTTAATTATCCGGTAGGCAAGAGTTGCCGATGGGGTAGCCATATCAGCGCTGCTACTTGCCTCCGTAGAATTCATATTTTCATTCTGTGTTATCTGTATACTCACTATTTTCAGGTCCCCGGTATCTGTAAATGCCAGATCGGGATCGGAATAGCCAAGATTGACAAAAACTTCAATGGTGTCATTAGAGCAATTAGAGCAATTAGAATAATTAGAAATTTCTGAAGGCGTCCACGCTTCAAGTGCTTTCCCCACAGTATAGCCTGCCTCGGTGGCTTTCATCGCCATGCCAGGATAAGTAGCCGAGGATGTTAAAAAGTCGCCGATTTCAATGGCAGGGGAGTCGGGCGCAATTTTGACCGGTACGTGGCCGGAGATGGCGAGCATACGTTTATCTTCTTTGCCTGTGTCCCCGTCAATAGAGTTCATGAGGAAACCGGGACTGGTGGAGATAATTCCCAGAAGTTTGGGATCGTAGGCAATAGTCGCTTTACGCAATACCCCTTGGGTTTTAATGATCTCCTCCTCCGACGGTGGTCCGCCCTCTGGCGGAACTCCTCGGACGGTGGAGTCGGAGATTACGACCACATCTCCTGCCCCAATAGTCGGGTCGCCGGAGACAAACATTTCTGCCAAGTCAGCCGAGGAGGTGTTGGTCGCGCCCACATATAAAGTAGTGTAGTCGGTAGTGTAGCCAAAACTAATAAGGTCTGTTTGGGGAATCTGGTCGGCCGAGGTGGTGTATAAAGAAACCGCCGTGTCAATGGTCGTGGTTGTGGCCTGGACAAAGCCGCCGGAGAGCTGCCACTGGGTGCCGGTTACGGCATTGACCACGGTGCCGGTCATCCTGTTGGCGGCCACGCCCATAGCTTGGGAAATGGCGGCGTTCATGGCATTAGTCGTGGAGTTGGTCCAGGTGGTACTTCCATAAGTAGCGTTGCTGTTGTACTGCCAGGTGCCGGCGTTGTTTTGGGCAATTGATCTCCAGGCACCGCTTGAGCCGTCATAGACATTAAAGGTTGTCCGGCCATCGAAAGAAAATGAATAGTAGGCGGTTTGACTATTTAATGTCTCCGTTACTGTGCCGGAATCTACATCGTACCAAAAGGAAGTACTAATCTGATCACCATTGGTGACCGTGGTGTAGTAGGTGGAGGTGGGAGCAGCGGTGGTCGTTGTATCCGGCCCAATTGTAGCTTTGTAGACGGTGGATAAGTTAGCCGCACTATACCCTCCCGTGACATACAAATACTGAGTGCCCCCAATAGTGGCGGTAACAGTGCTATGTTGCCGGGTGACTTGCGGCAGCTGGCCCTGGGAGGTGGTGGCAAAGGCACCCACATTGCCGGAAGCATCAATGGTGGCTTTGTAGATGGTGGAGATGGAAGCCGTGCCAGTATACCCCCCCGTGACATAGAGATACTGGGTGCCCCCGATGCTGGCGGTGACGGTGCTGAGGTAATCAATAATTTGCGGTAGTTGGCCCTGGGAGGTGGTAGAGAAGGTACCAACATTACCGGAGGCATCAATCGTGGCTTTGTAGACGGTGGAAAGGGTGACCCCGCTAAAACCCCCCGTCACATACAGATACTGGGTGCCGCCAATGGTGGCGGTGACGGTGCTGAGGCCATAGTTACCTACCGGCAACTGCCCTTGGGAAGTGGTGGCAAAGGCCCCTACATTGCCGGAGGAGTCAATGGTGGCTTTGTAGACGGTGGATAACTTAGTAGCTCCAAATGTTCCCCCCGTCACATACAGATACTGGGTGCCGCCAATGGTGGCGGTGACGGTGCTATGGTAATAGAATCCTTGCGGCAACTGGCCCTGGGAAGTGGTGGCAAAGGCACCCACATTACCCGAGCTATTAATGGTGGCTTTGTAGACGGTGGATAAATATGCGGCGTCAGCCCCCCCCGTCACATACAGATACTGGGTGCCGCCAATGGTGGCGGTGACGGTGCTGGGACCTATCATAATTTGCGGTAACTGGCCCTGGGAAGTGGTGGCAAAGGCGCTTACATTACCGGAAGCATCAATCGTGGCTTTGTAGACGGTGGATAAGCTAGCCGCACCCTGTCCCCCCGTGACATACAGATACTGGGTGCCGCCGATGCTGGCGGTGACGGTGCTGTGGCTATTGATGTTTTGCGGCAACTGTCC
>Ga0265292_1001347_pt1 | contig 21975 bp, 18 predicted proteins | sample Munlanlewell296A_FD_189080 | JGI IMG/M metagenome (GOLD analysis project Ga0265292, IMG submission 189080) | Leachate microbial communities from a municipal landfill in Southern Ontario, Canada - Leachate well 296A | ecosystem: Engineered > Solid waste > Landfill > Unclassified | place: Canada... | reverse complement strand
GTGATCGATGTTTGTACTTCGCGCCTGGGGAAGATCGGCGGCTTTCAGATCGTTCCCTCTCTCCACGGGCAGACGATGAAGTCGGTCCGGGAGCTGACCCAGTGGCTGGTCGTCGGCCCGGCGGAGATCGGCGGGGCGTCGCTCGAAGGGACCGCCCCATTATTTAAATATTTCCTCCGTCCGGTCTACGGTGAAAACGATCTGCTGGCTGACGACTGGGAAAATAAATTGTTAGGCCGTTTCCTGGTCGAGGTTAAATTGAAAGGGAAAGATAATTGGCAGCCGATGCCGGTGGAGGAATTTGACGACTATGACCTGACCGGAGAGGTCCCTGCCTGGGCGAACACGGCGCTGCAAAATATAACTCATTTTAGAATTCTATTCCCTATCAAGGAATAAATGAAATAAGGCGTCCCGGACGCTTGGTGGGAAGATTTTAGCGAGCTTTTTGATCTTTTTCTTGTCCAATTGTCCCAGGTCCAGCTCATCCAGAGAAGGTACATAGTTTTTGTTTTTAAGATAGATGTATAGATAATCCAGCAAGGCTTTTTCCGCTGTCGCGCGGAGAACCCCCTGATCATTTTCGAAGTTGTTGAATAAGCGGGGGTTGAGATGATGGAAAACGATTTCTCCCAGTGGTGTCTTCAGGTTTTTCAACTTCCGCGTAGTCGCGCAGGTCAGCACCTGCGGCGCCTGCGAAATAACGCCCAGATCCTCCAGCGCGCTCTCAAAAGAAATATAACAGGGTTTGCCGTAAAACATCGCCACATCTTCCAGCGAAGGCGGGGAGAATTTGTTGGCGTAGGTCTTCTTATAGAGCTTGACCAGATGTCCGCGCCGGACAAGGCGCTGAACGGCTTTCAGGCTTGCTTCGCGGCTCAATCCGCTGCCGCTCTGCAGCGTCCGGGGAGAGAGGATCTTTTGCTTTTCCTTTCCCAGTTTTTGCAGCAGCGCCAGCCAGGCGGAGGAAGTGAAATATTTTTTCATAAGGCGCGCAGCCCCGCTTCAATTAGCGCTCGAGCTTCTTTTAGCATACCGGCATAACCATCGGCTTCGAACTGCCGCCGATACTTTTGGGGCAGAAATCTTTCCATTTCATTTTTGATGTTCTCGATTGAAGCTAACTCCAGGCCGCGGGCCAGATTAGCAGGAAGAGTGGCATAATCTTTGAGCTTTTTTTTCAACAAATCAGCGTTAAGCTTGATCCCCTGTTGTTTTAACAGCCAGAGGTCAAAATAGTCGCGTCCTTTGCAAAAAGGACGGCCGGCAACGGCACACAATTTGTCGGCTAGAATTTCTTCTAATTTTTCCGCTCGAACCAGGATGAGCGGCAGGCCGGGAAGTTCTTTTTGCGGGCGCAGGGGCGCAATGTTTAAGGTATAAGCCGGATGCCGGGCAAATTCCACGCTCACGAAGAAAGAATCATGATAATTTTCTTTCTCGTTATGAATTCTATAGCGAGAAAAAGTTGGAGATTCCTTTTGTTTTTTGACGATGAATTCCCCGCCAAAAAGCGGCTCCAGCCGGGCGAGCGCTTTGGTCAGGTGGTTGACGATCAGATTAATTTGGTTGTTGTCGGCAGTGGTCACAAAATCAAGATCTTCCGAATAGCGTGCCCCGTTGTAGACCAGCCGCAAGCACGTCCCGCCCTGGAAAGTCAGCCGAGTTGATTCGGGCAAAGCGAACAGCTCGCTTAAAATGTAGATTTGCAAGGCCTCTTTTTCGAGGATTTTCAAGGGAAGTCCCTCCTCGTGAGCCCTGTCAATCAGTTCGTCTTTAAGCACAACTCATCCTCCAAACAAGACAATATTGTCCTTCTTGTCGGATGTAATATTAACAGGCGCCATAAGGAAAGTCAAACGATTTACGAGTTCGCCGATTATGATCTGACGGGAGACGTGCCGGCCTGGACTACTCTTTTGGGACGACCGTTATCATCAAGGCGTTGTTATTGCGCGGATCGGTCATCGGATTAAAATAATCGGCGATCGGCTCCCCTTTGCTGGAATGAAAACGTGCCGTAAATTCCGGGAAACTATCTGGCTCCCCCATGACAGCCTGATGCAGTTTAAAATAGGGGAGGAGAAAATCGATATTCCAGGAGTTTAGACCGTAAGGGAAAAAGTCCGGGAAATTGACCGCCGCTTCGGGGAAAGCCTTAATGAACCTGATCCAGGAGAGAATAAAATATTCGCGCGCTTTCGCCGGATCGCGGAACGAGGGATAGGCATCGTCTGGCATTCTGACCGCGGGATTAGAAAAAACGGTGTTCTTTAGTTCCCGCGCCTTGACGTCAAATACCAGGGCGACTGCTTTAACCGATAATTGGGGATCAAGGGCGATCTTGACGGCGCTATCTTCTGTTCTTCCTAACCCAGGGAAATATTTTTCCCACAGCCGGCCGTTATCATATTCCCCGGCCTTTAAGAAATCGCCGATCAGGACGGCATTGGGGCCAAGGCCCTGCTTGGTGACCGAGACTTTAGTTGAAGCCAGACGCCAGGAAATATCGTAGACTTTGTTCACTTTATCCTCGATCTTGACGCCAAAAGCATAGCCCAAATCTTGCGTATAGTGCCGATAGGTCTCTCTAAACGCGGGAGCTTCTTTGGTGTTGTACCAAGCAGCGGCGCCGGTATCCTGCCAGGGGTCTTCGGTTCCCATCCAGAAAAGTTCGGCGAAGGTGTTGATCTCCAGGTAGGTTTTGAGCGTGTTAACGTCAATCGCAATGCCGATTTCTGATAGGGAAGAGCGGAGTGTTTGGGCGGCTTCGTTATAAGTGGCCGCGTAGGTTTTAATGAATTGGTAAATCGGCAGATGGGCTTGCAGATCGATGTAACGATCAGAGTAAGTCGCGGCCAAAGCGATCGCGGCTGGACCGGCGGCTTTGCCGGAATAATCGCCGATATAGATCTTTTCCGGGTTGGCCACAACCCCGATGAAGCCGTTGGTTAGTTCCCTAACGGTAGTAATGCCGGGGAGGGCGATCGACCGGTCGACACTATAGGCGTCGAGGTAAAAATTGAATGGTCTTTGACCGCCCGGGGCTGGGACCCTGACCGTGCATTGATTGCCGAGGTTTATCCGGCAGTAGGTTTTGACCGCTTTTGCCGCCAGGTCTCCTTTTTGCATTTCCGCTTCGGCTTTGGCGGTCGATTCTTCAGTTGGCGGGACCTTGGGCGAAGCGTCAATCCTATTATACATAGCCAGGGCGGTGTTTTCCGGGGCGATCTTGATCTGGTAAGGAGCGTTGCCGGGCGGGGTGACGGTTACTTTCCTCGCTTCATCAGGTGAAGCCCATTTAATAACCTCCAGGAGAGTTTTGGCGGAACGGAGAGTTTTGACGTCACGGTCCAAATTATCAGGCAGGGCGGATAATATGTTAACAATTCGGGCTTTTTTCACGCTTAATGATTTATATTGCGCGGCGTCAATCCCTTTGGCTTCAAGGGTAGAAGTATCATTTAAATTGCCAAGAAAAGGCCGAAAAAGTCGGAGGTTTTGGGCCGGGAAATCGGATTTTATTTCCCGGGCTAATTGACGGACTTCTTTGACGGCGTTGGGCAGCGAGATCCCCAGCGCGGCCAGGGTCGGAATGTTGATTGTTCTGACTGGTTGATCTCCTCGGGCGGCAACCGCCAGGCCGCCAACAACTAAGAGGGCGTTTGTTACATTTCTAACTAATTTTCTGACGCTTATTGGAACGGTTGGAACAGGTCTAATTTGCATGTTTTTTTCTCCTCCAAAATGTGATCGTTATCTCCCTAAGTGTTTCTCGGTAACGGATAGGGGAAATTTCACTTATTTTATTGAGAAGCCGCGTTGTTTCCGATCAGGAAGCCTCAATAACCTCTTTTCCCCAGAGCAAGGACAGCCTTATTGACGTGTTTTCCGGAAGCTAAGGCCAAAAGAAAAATCGGAGAGCGTGTTTTTGAAACCGTTGAATTTAACCAGGCCGTAGCCGATGGCGGTCAGAGGCAAGAGTGACCAGAGAGAGGTTTCAAGGTAAAATGGCTCGAAAGTGGAGATGAAACTGGTGAAATTGGCTGCGGCCGTAAAAGCATTGATCCCTGCCGTCCCGATTAAAGGTAAGAGATAACCGAGCGGCAAACGTGTTCGGTTGCCGTCTTTGCGGGTAACGCGGAAATGAGCTTCTTTCCCCAATAGGTAATTCTTAAGGGCGGTATAAGTCGCATGTGCATGAACAGGAAAGTGCAGATACATTAGCGCGGTGATCTTGGCGTGCGCCCAATTGTCTTTTACGCCTTGAGCTTTCAAGGTCGCTTTGGCGGCCTTTGAGAGTGAGAGATAATACAATAAAGCGGCTAAGGATGTAGTGTGCGGGAGTTCAACGCCATAATAAGCCAGTAGCGGCGCCAAAGCGACCAGACCTAAACTGGCGGTCGCAATCGGACTGATTCCCTTAGACAGGTAGTCGAGCCCCTCCCAGGAAAACGCGGAAATTTTTCCTGAAGTGAATGAAGGGAGAGTATGTTTTAACGTATTCTCGATTGAGCCTTCGGAGTAGCGCCAGAAGGTCGCGAAGTGATCCCCCAGACTGGCGATTGGATTGCCCTCAGCCAGGGGCTTTGAAACATAAACGCTGCTGCGGCCATGCTCGATAAAGCGGAGGGTTAACGCCAGGTCCTCAGTCACGGTATCTGTTGGCAGATAATCGATTTCCCCGGTCGAGCGAGTCACGGAAACCTCCTTAAGGGTCGAGACGCGGATGATCGAATTACATCCTCCGAACAATACCCTGGCTGAATGTGCCGACCCTTTATTGATCTGTTGCCAGGAAGTGCTCATCAAGGCGGCGTTGGCTTGTTCGACCGAGTTGCCCTGGTCCAGGGCGAAATTCTGTGGGGTCATGACATAAGCAATGTTTTCATCGACAATCAGTAAGGGGACAGTTTCCAGTAAAAATTCCGGTTTCAGGCGGTAGTCCGCGTCGGTGATGAGGATGATCTCCGAGCCGATATAATTCTGTCCGGCGATGTTCCGGCCATGCGCAAAATTGATAAAAGCATTGATATTATCCGCCTTGTTCAGTTTTTGATTGGCAACATCCGCATATTTCTTCCGGGCGAAGACCTTGACCCTGCCGCCGGCCGCAAATTCCGTTTCGTATAAGGTCATGACATCTTTGAAATTTTGCGAGTCCGGCCGGGAATCGAGCAATAAAACAACCTCAAAATTAGTATAATCGAGCTTTTCTGCCGCTTGTAAGGTTTTTCGCAAAACCTCAACCGGTTCATTACAAGCGGGGATCAGAACGGAAACCTTAGGGCCGGTTGCTCCCTGGACGGACTTTTTTTCCGCTTCAGTAATGTTCGGCTCGCGATATTTAACGGAGTCCGCGACAAATTTCTGTTTTAAAATGTTGATGCCGGCACAAATGATGGTGAAAGAAGTGAGAAAAACCGAGGCGCAGGTGTCAACGACTTTAAAGGTGTCCAGCGCTAAGATCAGGGCCGCCGTTTTATAAACAGCGTAGCTAACCCCGGCAAAAAGAGCCGTTAAGGCGTTCCACTTCATCAGTTTTTGCTGGTTGGTTCTTTCCACTTCCGGCAAGAGACGCTCCGCTTGACCGGGGTTTTCATGGATTGCCAGGCTATCAGTGCTCCTCAATTTGCCGCGGCCCAACTGTGCTAATTCTTGATAAGTGGGGCGCTGTTTGATGTCAACGGTGGTGATGTTCTTTCGCAACAAAGATTCAATCAGAAAACCGTTGGCGGAAAGTTTTTGAGAACGGTTGAGAAAAATGCCTTCAGGCCTAATTTCGAGAACCCCTGGCTCCAGCCGGGGTTGCAACTCCGCCAGACTGCGGCTTTTGCCTACAGCATAATCACTGTAAAAATTACGGGCAAGATAACCAAACCCGTTCAAGGTTCGGTTTATAAGGCGGTTATTAGCGCAAGTTCTTAATGCCGTTGCTCGTGTTTCCATTATTTATTAACTCTCATAGGTGTTCTAGTATATTATCGACAAAAAACTCGATGAATTTCAGCCCTTTTAGCCCTATTTTTAGCCCTATTAGTTAATAGCCAGATCAAGGGCCTGAATGATCATCGCTTGGTCATAATAATATTTCTTGGCTCCATCCCATTCACCAAAATATTGCCCTTTGTGGTCATTCATAACCGAGCAGAAGAAACTTTCGGCTTTGGCGGATTCCCCGGAGCCAAGCACCGCAAGACCATAACTGGCTCTGGCCAGCGTATTGTTGAAGCCGAGCGGAGAGGGGGCCCCTTGAGCACCGGCCAGAATGTGCGCGGTCGATGGGCCGGTTATTTTAGCGATCTGAATAATTTGTCGCAACATGGTTTGCGCGGCGGCGTCGCCGTCAAGCAGGGCGGCCCGTCCCTGGCGGAGGAAGAACCTGATCGAGTCGAGTTCGTTGTCTTTGCGATCTTCGGCCCGGACCCCTTCGCGTCCGGATATCTCATAATAGTTTTCGACCTTATAAGAACCATTGGCCAAAACAGTGACAAATACCTTAGCCGGCATCGGATTTTGCCCGGAGGCGCCTAATCCCTGATAATTGGCTAAAACTTCCTGGTTCAAAGCTTGAACATCGGCGACCAGCTTTGCTCCGTCATGCGAGCTGTCGGAACGGAAGATCCTTCCCAGGGCGTTAGGATCAGGATATGAGGGATAATAGATCTCCCGGCCGTCGCCTCTCTTGGCCCAGGCGCCGTTCGAGGCGAGGAAGAAAAGCCGGCCGTTGATCGGTTTAACATGGTTGCGCCAGAAGGCGTCTCTGTCGGTTTGGATTTGGGTTTTAATCCCTTCGATCGTAATTCCAGCCGGCAGTTGCCATTGTCCGGCCTGAAGATCGTCAAGCGCCTTCTGTTCTGCCGCGATCCAGTCCTGATCGCCGTCGGCCGCGGAATCAGTGCTAATTTGTTTACCTTGGCCGTCAACTTTCCAGGCCATGACCCCGCTACCGGTCATGAAATAAGCATTCCGGGCCCGATAGATTTGCCAAAAGGTCTGCTGGTTGCTTTCCGCTTTGCCGCCGGCCGAGGTCAAGGCTCCGGCCGCGAGGCCGCCGCTGACCCCGTAAATTTTGCCGCCAAAGCCGACCCCTTCGGAAACCGCTTCATTATTATTGGGTTTATTCAAAATAATCGTCCCGCCCGATAAAGTATTGCCGAATAGCTTCATAAAACCTGTCCTGACCTCGTTTAGCTTGGCTTGAGCGGTTTCCTTTCCTCCGGGGAGACAGGATAGGGTGAGAGGGGCGATGGGGATGATAGCTGGCTTAGTGCTTTGGACTGGGGCTGGGGTTAACACCGAGCTGGCTGATGGAGCCACCGTTGCTTTTTGATCGGTATTTTGTGCCGCCGGTGGTTGTTGGACTTTGCCCGCGCACTTACAGGACGCGGCTGGGATCAAGAGCGACATGATCAGGGTCAAATTTCTGACAGTTTTTCTTACTAACATTATTTTCCTCCTAATTATTGGTTGGGGTTAAAACCCACATTACCGTTGGAATTCGTTCTGGTTTACCGTGATGGAAAGCGTCTAACTTCTCGCCCGAATCAACCACAAAGTTCCCTTTTAAATAGGGCAGGGCGCTGTTTTCGCCCAGTATCCGGCTGATCAATAAATTATAAGAAGCGACCAGCCCGAGATTCCAGGAGTCGATATTGAAAGGGAAAGCGTTCGGAAAATTTATCCCTACTTCGGGGAAAGCCCGCAAATGGCCCATCAGCTCGATCATCAGATAACGCCTGGCGTCTTCAGGATTTTTTATATACGGATAAACGTCGCTGGGCAGGCCGACGTTCGGGTTGCTGAAAACGGTTTTGTTTAGATCATCCAGTTTCGCGTCGCAGACCAGAGCCACGGCGTAAAGTGAGTTGACCGGATCGAGGGCGATCCTGACCGCGTTCTCTTCGGTCATTTCTATCTCGGGAAAATATTTTTGCCAGAGCCGGCCGCCATCGCGCTCGCCGGCGATCAAGAGATCGCCCGCCATGACGGTGTTATGTCCCAGGCTTTGGAAGGGGACCGGGAGTTTCATTAGAGAAGCCAATCCCCACGGACAATCATACATCGTGTCCCCTTGTTTAAATGTGATACCAAAAGCGTAACCTTGTTCTTTATAAGTGTTATATGTTTTCTCAAAGTTAAGCGCTTGTGCCGCCGTGCCGAAGACCGAGGCCGCCCCCGCATCTTGCCAGACATCATCCCAGCGCAGCCAGGTATGCGTGATCAGTGAATGGGCCATCAAAAAGCTTCTAAATAGTTCAGAGGAAATGTCTGGATGGGAGTCATGTAATTTTCGGGCCGCCTCATTGAAGGCGAATTGATGGGTTTTTATCAGGCGGAACGCGTCGGCATGAAGTTTTAAGTCAACATATCTAAAAGCGAAATTGGAGTTGAGAACCCAGGTATTGCCTTCTTTTGCCGGTTCCAAATCGCTGATCCAGATCCTGGCCGGATTGGCTACCTGACCCTTGAATTTTGCTTCCAGTTCGGCGATCAGCCGATCCAGTTCGGGCAACGGCAGCGACCTGTTTATCCCGAGCGCATCGATATAAAATTGGCCATACGTTTTGTCATAAGAGGCAGGCGAGCTGTCGCAGATCTTGCCGGCAGCCCATTGCTCCATTTTTCCGCTGCCTGCGTTTAATTCCTCATGGGTGCCGCTGGATGAATGAGTGTTGGCTTGCAATCGTGGAGATGAGGTGATCAGTTTATACATGGTCCTGGCGCTCCGGTCGGGAGTCAGCTGAATTTCGAACGGAGGTAAATTGCCCGGAGGGGTAACCGTAACCGTTCTGCTTGCCTGGGGGACAAAATGGTCCAAAAGGTCAAATAGAGTTCTGGCCGATAAGATTGCCCGCAGGTCTTCCGTCTCTTCTTTATTCAGCTCTTGCCGCGCGGCCGGCTCATGATTGGCGATCCTTTTCGCGTTATCCAGCAGCCGAAGGATTTCTCTTTTATTATCGTAGAGCTGTTTCAGCCAGGGTACCGAATATTTTTCCGCATAAATCGAAAGATTGTCAAAAATCGGCCTCAAGTGCCCCAGGTTTTGGTTGGGATAGCTTTCAGCAAGCTCCCGCGTTAACCGTTTAATATTTTTGATCGCATCGGGCAATTTTATGCTGGGGTCAAAAAAACTAGCGGTCGGGGCTTGCCTGACTGTTTGATGAGAGGGGATCAGGGCTGAAGAGGCAAGGCCGAGGGCCAAGACCGCTTTACTTAACGGACGCGCCAATGAAAGATGTATTCTCCCCATTGTATTGACTGCTTTTTCGATGGCCATATACTGCTTATCGGGCTCCTTTTTTGAAAATTTCAATTATTATCTGTATAATTCACATATGCCAGAAAAGTTCTACCTGACCACCCCTCTCTACTATGTCAATGACATTCCGCATATCGGCCATGCGTATACGACGATCGCGGCTGATGTTTTGGCTCGTTATAAGCGATCGAAGGGGTTTGAGGTCCATTTCCTGACCGGGACAGACGAGCATGGGCAGAAGGTCTGGAAAGCGGCGGAGGGGCAGGGGAAGCAGCCCCAGGCTTTCGTTGACGAGATCGTCGAACGGTTTAAGTCCGCCTGGCAAGTGTTGAATGTCAAATACGACGATTTTATCCGCACCACCGAACCGCGGCATGAAGAGTGCGTCCAGAAGATCTTTAGCCGTTTGCGGAAACAAGGGGATATTTATAAGGGAGAATACCAGGGGTGGTATTGCGTGACTTGTGAGACCTATTGGGCTGAAGGGGAATTGAAAGAGGATATGGAAGGGCGCAAGCTTTGCCCCGACTGCGGCCGCCCGACCGATCTCCTCAAGGAAGAGTCGTACTTCTTTAAGCTCTCGGGCTACCAGCACCGTTTGCAGAAATACATTGAGGACCACCCCGGTTTTATCCAGCCGGCCTCACGCCGCAACGAGATCACCCAGTTCATCAAGCAGGGGTTGAAAGACCTTTCGGTGACGCGGACCGCCTTCCCCTGGGGGGTGGTTGTCCCGGACGATCCCCAGCATGTCGTTTATGTCTGGTTTGACGCCCTGATCAATTATGTTTCCGCCCTCGGTTATTTGAGCGATGACGACAGTCAGTTCAAGAAATACTGGCCGGCCGATGTTCACTTGATGGGAAAGGAGATCGTCCGTTTCCACGCGGTCATCTGGCCGGCGATGCTGATGGCGCTTGAACTCCCTATACCGCGGAAGGTCTATGGCCACGGTTGGTGGACGGTTGAGGGAGAGAAGATGAGCAAGTCGAAGGGGAATGTCGTTGACCCGATAGCTTTAGCTAAACAGTATGGGGTTGATGTGGTCCGTTATTTCATCTTACGTGAAGTGCCGTTCGGGGTTGACGGCGATTTCTCCCAGAAACTTTTCATTAATCGCTACAATACCGACCTGGCTAATGATCTGGGGAATCTTCTTAGCAGGACACTTACTATGATCGAAAAATACTTTGAAGGGGAAGTTCCTAGGGTCCAGGGGCCAGGATCCAAGGACCAGGGGCAAGAAGATGAATTGACCACTCTGCTGAAGAATACGCCGGCGGCCTTTGCTCAAGCGATGGAAGAATTGGCTTTCTCTGACGCGCTGGGGGTGGTCTGGGCTTTGATCACTGCGGCCAACGTTTATATTGAGAAACAGGCCCCCTGGTCGTTGGCCAAGAAAGGTGAGAAGGAGCAGTTGGCCGTGGTCATGGCCAACCTTTACGAGGTCCTGAAGACCGTGGCCGGGTTAATTACCCCCTTCATGCCCGAGACCGCTGCCAGGATCCTCGTCCAGCTCAACCCCGACGGAACCAAGGTCAATAAGGGTGACGTCCTTTTTCCCCGGATCCAACAGTAGGTGGCGAAAATTCGTCGGTTTCCTTCGAGCCACCAAATTTTAGCTGCGTAATTATTTGCCTCTGATACAATAAAAATAACCACCAAGGCACAAAGACACCAAGAGGTTCAGTCGCTGGCAATAAAATTGCTTTAAGTTTGCTGTCATGCTGTCAACGTTAAATTCGAATGACGAATTAGCCAATGACGAACTAATAACCAAACCACAAGAAACAAACAAGAAATATGACTTGGAGGAAAGAACCGCCCGCTTTGGTGAAGTTATTATCGCTTTTTGCCGGAAGATCAAAGAAACTTACATAACAAAACCGCTTGTTGGACAACTTATCCGTTCGGGCACTAGTATAGGCGCGAACTATTGCGAGGCAAACGATGCTCTGTCGAAAAATGATTTTGTTCATAAGTTAGGTATTGCCCGGAGGGAATCTAAAGAAACAACATATTGGTTAAGAATGATCTGTCTGGCTTGTCCGGAAACGAAGGACGAAACAATCCATTACCGCGACGAAGCTCATCAATTGAATCTTATATTTTCATCAATAATCAATAAAATCAGAGGTAAAAACAGATAATGTTTGGCGATTGGGGCTTGAAACTTATTTCGTCATTGAGATTTGATCATTCGAATTTAACGAAGCCCAAACATTTAAATAAACGTAAAACCGCTCGTTTCTGTGAACAACTTCGGTCGTTACTCGCCGCCGGCGTTCCGCTCCTCGAGTCGTTGAAGATCATCGGCCAGCGGCTCAAAGGCCCGGGGCTCAAGCCGGCGCTGGTTAAACTAAATGATGGCCGCAGCTTGAGCGAGGCGCTCAAGGGTTTCTTACCGGAGATGGCGATCGGTTCGCTCCGGGGAGGGGAGAGCGCCGGTAATCTGGAAGAGGTGCTCGGCCAGCTCGCCAAATATTACGAAGAGCGGGCGGAGATCGAAGAAAAACTGATCAGCGCCCTCGTTTATCCCGCTTTTATCTTCTGTTTAAGCCTCGTTTGTCTCATCGGCCTGGCCGTCTTTGTTCTTCCCGGGTTGAGCGGCGTATTTGACGATATCGGCGGTGAATTACCTTTGATCACCAGGATAATTCTCGGTTCAGCTGATCTGGTCGGGCGATCGTTCCCGATCCTGATCATCGGCGGTTTGCTGGCGAGCTTGGTTGTTTGGCGCAGAAAAGCTGATGTCGTCAGCCGTTTGCCGTTCGTCGGAAGTATTATGAAACAAGAGGAGATCATCCAGGGGTTAGGGACGATCGGCGCCTTGCTCAACACCGGAACACCGATCGATAAAGCGCTGCAGGTGGCGGCCGAGACCTCCCGCGGGAGAGCTTTCCGTTCGACCATTCTGGCGGCGCGCGATAAGGTGATCAACGGGGAAAAATTATCGTCAGTCCTGGCGGCCGGTCAATTCTTCCCGCCCGAAACGATCGATATGCTCAAGGTCGGCGAAAATTCCGGCCGACTGGCCGAAATGTTCTTGAGCGTTTCGCATTACCAGGCTCGGGAGAGGGAGATGAGCCTGAAAAGATTGACCGCTCTGATCGAGCCGGTCATGACCCTCTCGGTCGGTCTCTTTGTCGGCCTGGTCGTCATGGGTATTTTTCTCCCGCTGATGAACATGATTTCAGCTTTGAATTGAAGTTTTATTGTCTAAACCCTATAATATAAGGAGATGGTTAGTATGAAAAAAGGTTTTACGTTAATTGAGGTCCTGGTCGTTATCGGGATAATCGGTTTGCTCTCGGTTTTCCTGGTTCCTAATTTGTTGGGAGCGCGCGACCGGGGTAAGGAAGCGGCCGTCCGGGGGGTCATGCATACTGTCCAGCTGGCGGTAGAAGCTTACCAGATGGAGAATGATGTTTATCCCATGGCCAAGAACATCACCCTGGCTTCGCTCTGCCGCGACTATCTGATGGCCGGCGGATACGTTGCCGGTATTCCGAAAAACCCGTTCACCGGCAAGGAGTACTCCGATTCAGACACGGCCGGCCGGATCGTTTACAGTTACGATGACCCGAGCGGCAAATATACGCTGACAGGATACAAACGGAATGGGATGGCGCAACTTCAAGAACTGTCTAATATGTAGTTGTCTGTTGGTGACGGCCGCCCTGGCCGGGCAGGTTGACCCCGACGGGGTACTTAAATTCAGTTTAGGTGGCGAAGTTTCTCTTTTAAATCCGATTCTTTCGACCGACAACGTCTCCTCCGCGGTGGAAAGCGCTATTTTTTCCGGGCTGATCAGCTTCAACGAAAACCTCGAGCCGGTCCCCGACCTGGCGGCCAGTTGGCAGGTTTCCCGCGATGGCCGGACCTGGACTTTCAAATTACGCCGCGATGTTCTCTGGCACGATGGCGTCCCGTTCACGGCCGACGACGTGGTCTTTACTTTCAACTCGATCCTTAATCCCAAAGTGAATTCGGTCCGCCGGAGCGATTATATTATCGACGGCCAGCCGATCGTCTTCCGGGCGGTTAACAAGTATACCGTGCAGGCTGTTCTGCCTAAGCCGTTCGCCCCCTTCCTGACCCACGCGGCGATGAGCGTTATCCCTAAACATCTGCTGCAAGGTGAGGATATCAACACGGCCAAGTTCAACCGCCGGCCGGTCGGGACCGGGCCCTTTATCTTCCAGGAGTGGCAGACCGGTGATCATATTACTGTTCGCCGCAATCCCGATTATTACCTGGGAAAACCTTTGCTCAAACAGATCGTCTATAAGATAATTCCTGATGACAACACCGCTCTGGTCGCCCTGGAGGCGGAGGAGATCGATGAGGCGGGGATCCCGCCAAAAGATTACACCAGAATGAAGAGCGTCAAAGGGATAGGCGTTTACGAGTCTGATGTCTTGCTCTACGTCTATCTCGGGTTGAACCTGGCTAATCCTAAATTTGCTGACAAGCGGGTTAGACAGGCTCTGGCTTACGCCACCGACCGGCAACAACTGGTTGGCCTGATCTTTCGGGGGTTGGCGACGCCGGCTTATGCCCCCTCCGCGCCGATCTCCTGGGCTTATTCCGGCGACGTATCGAAATATCCGTACAACCAGGGTAAAGCGCGGCAATTATTGAAAGAGGCGGGAGCGGAGAACCTGGAATTCACCATTCTGGTCAACCAGGGGAACAAGGAACGGGAAAAGGCGGCCGTCATCCTCCAGCAGCAGTATAAGAAGGTGGGGGTCAAAGTTAAGGTCCGGGTGATGGAGTGGTCCTCTATTCTCAAGATAGTTAACGCGCCGAAAGACCCGAAAGATTTTGAGGCACTGATCATGGGGTGGTCGCTGGGGCTTGATCCCGACGCTTACTCGATCTGGCACTCCAGCCAATATCCGCGCGGTTTCAACTTTATCAAATATAAGAGCCCTGAAGCTGACCGCCTGCTGGAGCAGGGGCGGACGACGATCGACCGGGGTGGGCGGAAGCGGATCTATGCCCGGATCTGGAAACTGATCGCTGACGACCAGCCGTATATTTTTCTCTGGTATCCGAAGTCTGTTTCCGGCGTTAACACCCGGGTTGGCGGGTTGTCGAAACCCGGACCGGCGGGGATGTTCCTGCATCTCGAAAAAGTGTTTATTAAGAAGAAATAGCTTGATATAAGCAATTATCTTAGGTAGAGGTCAAAGAAGTTGACCGTCCGCTTCATCACTAAAGGCCAGGCCTTGATAAATTCGTGCGGTTCGCCCGGGTATTCTTCCAGTTTTAATTGCTTTTTATGCTCCGAGAAGAGCTTGGCCAGTTTCTCCGACCAGGCGAGCGGGACCGACTTGTCGGCGGTGCCGTGGTGGACGAGAACTGGCGCTTTGACCTCGTCAATATAAGTTTTGGCGGAAATCTCATCCCAGAATTGGGGGTTAGATTCTGGTGAGCCGTACTTAGCGATGATCTGCCGTGTCGCTTCCGGCGACCCGTATTTCGGTTCGCGGTGCCGGACGATCCAGCGGTAATAATTGTCGCGATAGTCGCTGCTCATCGGCGCGAAGAGGACATAGGCTTTGACCAGGTCAGGTTTCGTCACCATCACGCTTAAGGCGATCCCGCCGCCCAGCGAGTGGCCAAGCAGGCCAATCCGTTCCTTATCAAGGGAACTTAGCCGGGAGGTCTTGATCGCGTAAACGGCATTGATCACATCTTCGACGTAGCCGAGATGCTGTTCCAGGCTGTCGCCGGTGGTCTTGTCCGAGCCGTTATGGTTGCGGTAATCCGGGTGGAGGACGGCATAACCGTGCCGGGCTAAATAATCCTGTTCCCGCTTCAAGCCGCGCCCGTTGGTGTAAACGGCGGGGTTAATATAGCCGTGATTGGTGATGATGACCGGAAAAGGGCCGCGGCTCTTTGGCACGTTCATGATCCCGGAGATGGTCAGCTCGCCGCTCTTATATGTAATATAGTAGCGGGTGTAAATCGCGTTCTTCGCCAATACTTTGACCAGCTTCAGCTCTCGCCCGTCAAATTGCTTTTCTTTCAGGGCGGGGAGAGAGACGGGGTTGGCTGCCGCCAGGCTGACCGCGGCCAATAAGTTGAGCAGCAACATCGTGCCGATCACGTTTTTCCGAGAGAAGTTCATTTTCTTGTCCTCCTTAACCTAGTTTAAACAATCGGACCAGCCAGGAGCGCTGGAGCTCGATCGCCTTATACTGGCAGAGCTCGTGACAGCAGAAACAGCTGATACAGTTCTTTTGCTTGATCTCCACCAGTTTTTTCTGTTTATCATAATCGATAGTCTTGGCCGGGCAGTTGTTGACGCAGACCAGGCATTTCGTGCATTTGCTCTGGTCGATGACCGGATAGATCTTGATCTGCTCGAGGAGCGGGGAGAGCAATTTGATCAGCCAGTCCGGCAGTTCGCCGATCAGACCGAGATTGCTGAATGATTTTCGCCAGTCGGCCTGTCTTAGGGCGGCGAGTTCAGGCCCAATGATCTCGATCTTTTTCAGGTCCATTTCCCCAAGCCCGCGTTGAGCGGCGTCCAGTGTGGTCAGGATCCGTGACGGCTCGTAGCCGATCAAATAAGAGCCGACCGTGTCGAGCGCCACCCCGTCGGTCGAGGCGATGAGCAGTCCCATTTTTCTCGGGTCGCCGCTGTTCGGGCCGGGGCCTTCCATGCCGACGATTGCGTCCATGATGTTCAGGGCCGGCTTGGTTACCTGATAAATGTCGACAATCGCCGCGGCAAAATCGCGGGCGCGGGGGCAGGCGATGTGGTAACTCGACTTATGAAAACCGGGGACCGAACCGAACATGTTCTTGATCGCGCCGGTGTAGAGGGTCAACCCGTGGGTCTTGAGCTTGGGTAAGTTGATTATTACCTCCGCGTCGAGGACCGCTTTAGCGATCCGGATAATAGGCATTTTAAGACTATGGCTTGGACTGGGAAGCTCGACGACCCCCTCATGCTGAAAGTAGACGAGTTGCCCGCCATTGTTTTCAGCTGCTCCCCTGATCCCGGTCTTTTCCATCGTTAAGTGGACATTGGAGTGGGCGTTCCCCGGGCTGTCGCCGACCAGGGCGATCCCGCCCGCCTTGACCACGGCTTTGACCACGGCAGAAATAACCGCAGGGTGGGTCGTGACCGCGTGCTCGGGGGTTTCTCCCAGCAAGGCGTTCGGCTTGATCAAAACTTTCTGGCCGGGCTTGACGAACTTGGCCATCCCGCCGAGCGGCTCCAGCAGTTGCTGTAGCGCGGCCTCAACTTCCGGTTGCTCATAAGTTGTGCATTTGGTAATTGATACTTTTGAGCTCATGGGGGAATAATAACATGGGAACACGGAGAAATGGAGCACGGAACACGGAGAATAGGGGGATTTTGGAGCATGGAGCTTGGAAAATGGAACACGGAGCACAGGGTGTTTTTCCCTATGTTCTGAGTTCCGTGTTCAGTGTTCCTTTGTTCTTGAACTAAGTCAATTTATCGATATGAAGGCGGCTGTTTGGGTAAAATTAACTTCGCAAGCGCCCAAAGTTGTATCGTAAAATGACCCATTAAGAATTGAATACTTTGCGCCAATACTTATATTGCTGGTCAAATCGAATCCGAGAGCAAATTCATAGCCGAAGGTGCCATTAACGGTAAAGCTGTCAAGTTTCCATGAAGGATAATTTATGCCAAGTTCAGCAAAGGCAATATCGTTCCGACCACCAATGCCAAAATAGCCATATGTTAACTGTGTGGTTGCAACTTTAGTGTTGTATGTTATTCCGCCATAATAATAACTGCTTTCCGCATTTTGAAGTGATCGCCGAAACTTAATGCCGAGCCCGACCGGATTACCGGTAACGGGGGAAGTCACGGATGTTCCAAGCGCTGATATGGTTGCATTGTAATTTCCATAGGTGAGCATTATCCCGAAGGGGAAGGGTGAGGCCGTTGACGGCTCGTTGTTGTTTTCAGGCCCACTGCTTTTGGTTGTTGAACGAGCATTTTCTTGGTGGGACACGCCTTTTGCATAGATGGTTGTGGTTTCGTTGGCTTTGATCTCTACTACGTTGCTGAAGTAGGTTGACCCGTATGATTCGACTTTTATGTAATGAGTGCCAACTTCAATGTGCTCGATTTCGGCGGAATCTCTTCCCGCAAGTTTACCGTCTACATATATGTCCGACCCCTTAAGCTCGCAGAAAACCTTAAGAGCCCCAAAATTGGTCTGTTTTTCGGCAAAACAGACTGATCCCAGCAGAATGGAGAAAATAATTACCAAAAATAATGTTGGATTTCTGATATAAAACACCCCTTTACATGTTTATGCTTAAAAACTATACACCTACATGTGTGTGGTGTCAATGTGAATATCGTAGTGTGATAATTTCCGTGTGCTACCAGATAATAATGTTCGTCGAAAATTGGCCAAGCGGCTTAAGCAGCTAAGAAAAACCCACAAATTGACCCAGGAGGACCTTGCCGATAGGGCGGACATAGCCTACAAGCATATCCAGCGACTCGAAGGGAAAAAACCGAACGCGGCCAAGATCGATACGCTGGCTAGTCTGGCTAAAGCATTCGACGTCTCAATCTCCAAGTTATTAGACTTCTGACGACCCCCCACCGACGAAATCTCGCCACTTTTGAGTAAATCCACGAGTAGTTTGCTTGGCAATGGGATTGCTGTTGGGGTGGGAGTAGGGAGGTGACAACGATAAAATGTTTATTTTCGAGAATCTTGAGGCTTATAAAAGAGGTTTGGAGCTTACGACCGGAGTTTATAAGTTAAGAAGGCATATTGTTGATAGGATAATTCGCGACCAACTGTTCCGAGCGGTGCTTTCAATCCCCCTTAATATCGCGGAGGGGCAGGGGCGGTTCCACGCTAGAGAAAAGAGACAATTCTATAATATTGCTAAAGGTTCGCTCTACGAGTGTTTGCCGCTAATTAAACTTTGCTTGGAGATACAATACATTACCAAGCAGCAATATGAAGAATTGTATGAAAAGATGAATGGGGTTGGCAGGGTACTAAGTGGGTTGATCAAGTCGGTCAAAGAAGAGGGAATTTAGAGCGCGGAAATAGGAGCACGGAGCTTGGAAAATGGAACACGGAGCACAGGGTCCCTGTGTTCTATGTTCCGTGTTCAGTGCTCCATTCTCCAAAAAATCGAGTTCTTAGGGGTAACTAGTAGCCTAAACGTTTAGCAATCGCCTCAGCCTTGCACTCCACAAACTCCGGCTTCTCCCCGAACATGATCGCGTTGTCCGGGTCTTTCAGGCCGTGGCCGGTCAGGACGCAAACGACAGTTGAGCCGTCGGGGATCTTGCCTGCTTTGGCCAGCTTGATCACCCCGGCGACCCCGGCGGCCGAGGCCGGCTCGCAGAACACTCCCTCCTGCCGGGCGACCAACTGATAGGCGGCGACGATCTCGCTGTCGGTCACGATCGAGATCGAGCCCCCCGATTCGACCGCGGCTGCTTCCGCGCTCTTCCAGCTGGCGGGATTGCCGATCCGGATGGCGGTCGCGATCGTCTCCGGGTGTTCCACCGGATGGCCGAGGACGATTGGAGCCGCCCCTTCGGCCTGAAAACCGATCATCTTGGGGATGGTCGATATCTTCTTGGCGGCGAAGTATTCCTTATAGCCTTTCCAGTAAGCGGTGATATTGCCGGCGTTGCCGACCGGGATGGCGTGGAAGTCGGGGACGGCATCCAGCTGATCGCAAACCTCGAAGGCGCCGGTCTTTTGCCCCTCGATCCGGAACGGATTGATCGAATTGACGATCTCGACCGGGTATTGCTCGCCGAGCTCCCTGACCAGTTTGAGCGCCTGGTCGAAATTGCCGTCCACCTCGAAAACTTTTGCCCCATGCATGATCGCCTGCGAGAGCTTGCCGAGGGCTATTTTCCCTTTAGGGATGATGACGATGCAGTCCATCCCGGCCCGGGCGGCGTAGGCGGCGGCGGAGGCGGAGGTGTTGCCGGTTGACGCGCAGATGACCGCCTTGCAGTTCGCCTCTTTTGCCTTGCTGATGGCGAGCGTCATGCCGCGGTCCTTGAAGGAGCCGGTTGGGTTCATCCCTTCATATTTGAGATAGACTTGGAGCCGGGTCAGGGCCGAGATCTTCCCGGCATAGATCAGCGGGGTGTTCCCCTCGCCAAAAGTGACGACCGGGGTCGCCTCCGTGACCGGCAAATATTCGCGGTATTCTTCGATGACTCCCTTCCAGTGCATTAGAACTTGATCTCCTTGGGCAATTCTTTGGGCAGGGGGATCGTGCCGGAGGCCTTGATCGGGGTGGCGACCGTCGCCCCCAGCAGGCCGGCGTTGACCGTTCCGTCTATCCGATAGTTGATCGTTTTTCCGCCGGAAGTGAGCGTATTGAGGATGGCGGCGGCAGTGCCGAAAAGCTTATCGTAGCGGACATAGACCGGAATGGCGACTAGCTTCTGGTCGGAGGCGGGCAGGCTAAAGCCGGTCCGGTTCTCGTTCAGGAATTCAATGTCGTTGAGATATATCTTGTAAGCGTAGCTGGTCACGTCCATCGGGATAGGGTTGGGATTCTTTATTTCCAGATTGAAATTGATCTCGATCCCCTCCAGCGTTACTTTACTTAACGCGTAATCCTGCAATTTTACTTCGGGTGGGGAGGGTTGGATACAACCGGCCAGGGTGAAGACCAGGAGGGAGAGAGCGGGAAGGAGCCACAATTTGTTGTTCATGGGGAAAACTATAGCAAAACGACAGGGCCAAATCAATGGAGTATATGTTCGGTGCCCGCTTACATAACCTGAAATTTGCCTCAAAATAAGCCGATCATCAATAGTCAATGAGCAATATGACCTCGGTTGAAAGAACAAAATATCGGTTCGGTAATCCTAGTGTGCCAAACTGGAAGCCGCCCAGAAGGCGGCCGACCGAGGTTACCATGTATGACCATCTCGCGACGCCTTCATTCGAAGAATTAAAGCTAAAACATTTCGTTGCTTCCGACGTTATGAAAATGGCCGGTATGGGGGATAAAGAAAAGAGAACCTTGGCCTGTTTCTGGATGCCGACCCGAACTTCAATAAACCGAATTGCCGCTGTTGCGGAAAAGGCCCATAACGAAGATGGCTTACCGTTAGTTTTGGACATCGGCACCGGGAACGGGTTTTTGCCGTTTTTGCTGGCCAGCACCGGCCGGGTCCGGGTGGCGGGAGTTGATCCTAACCCGGTTCTCCTGACTGGGTCCCGGTTTTCGCAGCCCAATCTCGAGTTGGTCTGTGCCGACGCGGCTTGGGCGGTCAAGAAATACCAGGGATACGCGTCTTTAGTCATTCAGTCTTGGCCTCCCCTGGGAATTGATCTGTTTCGCTTTGCCAGGGATGTGGCGGCGGGGGCGATCATGACCATTTTTGATCCAAATTGTTACGGCAGTAGAGCGAATAAATACCATTCTTTGAAAGGCTATGACCAACGGGCGTTCTGGGAAGGTCCCAGTTCAGGAAATCTCAATTTGGCCATTTTGAGAAGAGGCTTCTCCTTTGACGGGAACAGGTTCACCGTATTTTTAAAGAATGGGGAGGGCCCGATCGGCCTTAATAATGATAACGCGGAAAAGGTCCGCCAGCCTTGAAAAATAGAATCAATTTACGGCTTCTTTTTAATCTGCTATAATTGTCTTGAATGAAACGCACCCATCAGTGCGGCGAGATCCGCGCTAAACAGGAAAATAGTACCGTCGAGGTCGCCGGCTGGGTCCATCGCCGGCGGGACCATGGCGGCCTGATCTTTATCGACCTGCGCGACCGCTCCGGCCTCGTCCAGGTCGTCTTTTCCAGCTCTGATGCCGCGCTCCATACCAAAGCTTCACAACTGCGGAGCGAGTATGTCATCGCAGTCAAGGGCCAGGTAGTTAAACGGTCACCCGAAACGGCCAATAAAGAGTTGCCGAGCGGCGAGATCGAGATCGCGGCGGCGGCTTTGAACATTCTGAACACGGCCAAAACCCCGCCTTTTGAGATCGCCGACGCGCGGACCGAACCGGACGAGACGGTCCGCCTAAAATACCGCTACATCGACCTGCGCAAGGAGCGAATGCGGGAAAACCTCATTTTCCGGCATAAGATCATTAAGGCGATGTCCGACTACCTCGATGGGGAAGGCTTTCTCGAGATTGAAACCCCGTTCCTCGGCAAATCGACGCCGGAAGGGGCGCGAGATTACTTGGTCCCCAGCCGGGTCTCGCCCGGCAAATTTTACGCCTTGCCCCAGTCCCCCCAGCTTTTCAAGCAAATTCTAATGGTGGCCGGGATGGAAAAGTATTTCCAGGTCGCCCGCTGTTTCCGCGACGAGGACCTGCGGGCCGACCGCCAGCCGGAGTTCACCCAGCTGGATATCGAAATGTCGTTCGTGGAAGAGAATGACATTATCGCCATGATCGAAGGGTTGCTGAAAAGTTCGCTGGACGCGTTAGAGAAAGATATCGACCTCTATCGGGGGAAGAATATCCCCAAGATCAACTTGCCGTTCGCCCGGCTGACCTGGGCAGAGGCGCTGGGGCGCTACGGCACTGATAAACCGGATACGCGCTTCGGCCTGGAACTGGTCGATGTTTCCGATCTCGTTAAGAACGTCGAGTTCAAGGTTTTTCGCGAAGCGCCGCTGGTCAAGGGGATCAACATCAAAGGCGGGGAGAAGCTGTCCCGCTCGGAACTTGATGCCCTGGAAGCGTCG
>Ga0265292_1001346_pt1 | contig 21977 bp, 15 predicted proteins | sample Munlanlewell296A_FD_189080 | JGI IMG/M metagenome (GOLD analysis project Ga0265292, IMG submission 189080) | Leachate microbial communities from a municipal landfill in Southern Ontario, Canada - Leachate well 296A | ecosystem: Engineered > Solid waste > Landfill > Unclassified | place: Canada... | reverse complement strand
CAAGGGTTACAGTCCTTATATCTGAGGATGAAGGTGTAAAAGTTAATAGAAACCGCCTTGGTACGATTAAGTATGCCGGGTGGTGTGGGGGGACAGCGGCGTGAGCCGCTTCCTACCCGATTAAAAGAGCAATATACGATTAGAAATAATTCCCAGAAGGGGATCAACTAATCAATTTGGCTTCCAAAATCGTTACCTTCCCTTGTTACATCCCTGTTGCCTTCTTTTTGAACTATCCGGAATTTCCGGATAGTTGCTTTCGGATTCAGTTCATTGATTTTGAAGATGTTTTGAAGATGTTCATTTATGGTACGCACATCTACACTAAATAAATCGGCAATGCGCTTTTGACTCAGCCAAAAAGTTTCTTCTTTAAAAACCACTTCTACTTTTATATTACCTTCAGGGGTGGCGTAAAAAATGATTTGATTATTTTCCATTACTTGTTCCTTCCACTATCTTTATATCATCATATCCATTTTAATTTTTTATTCCGCCAGGTTGATTTGTATACTATGTTTTTAGATTCGGGCCTTTCTTGAATTAGACGTCCGAAGCATTAATTGATAAGGTATTCCAAATAATCGCGAAATCCCATAGTATAAACATTAAACTTGCCATTAAAATATGACCAATGCTTTTCTGTTATTTTATTTGGATTCCATTTTGTTTGAAATATTTTAAAGAAGAATTTATAGATAAACAATTCGCACAGTCTTTTATAACCATCTTTACCTTCGGTTTCGTCATAAATAGGATCAATCAAATGTATAATTAGGTTTTGATTATATTCTAGTGCCGTTTTAATAGAAAAATTTATGTGCTCATCTCCAAAAGAATACCCGATAATGTAGAGATTTTCGGCAGTCAGACAATCTCTATCAAATGTTGCCTGCATTTGTCTGAAAGGGGTTAATAGACTCTTTTGAGTCTTTTGATATCCAGTAATGATATTCGAAATTAAGATGCTTTTCCCTTTTTCAACTTGCACAAACGGATAATTAATTTCAAGATGTATTCCAGCTCCCAAGTTAACTTTCGGTGCTAAAGATGTTGCTCCAAACGATCTTTCAACAACCCAAAATGATGATCCATGCAAATTATAATGTACGTGACAATTAAAGTCACTTAGTATTCTTTTAACATCAGGGGCGAGATAATTTCCAGCAATTTTTATTTTATCGGTATGAAAACCTTCAAAAACCTCATTTACACCATTTTCCAAGGCAAGAATTTTAAAAATCCGATCATAATTCAAAGTGTAAATTCGATTAATCCTATTATTAAAGTCAAGATTATCATACCATTTCTTTACCAAAGCATTAGTTTCAACATTTTCGGGAGAATTTATTTTTGAATTATCTTCTAAGTGCCAAGAATAATCCGCAATTCTTGCATTTATCTCCGTTAAAATTACTCCTAATAATAGTTGGAGAAAATATTGTTCTTGTGTTTCTCCTGCGTATGCTCCATGCTGATAATGCCAGTCAACTCCTTTAGGAATTTGTATTCTTGAACCATATATAAATTCATTACCAATTAAGGAATAATTCATAATGAAATCATAAAAATTTGGATCGAAAAGAACCTTTGGAATTGAAGGAAGTTTTTTTTCTTTATCATAATAGGCATGATAGACAATAAGTTCCTCTATTGCATTTATTATAGTTTCAAAATTTATATCAGCCTCATTATAACCACTTTGAAGAAGTGTTTGATATATATATTCGGTAATGGTTGTACTATTATCAGTGCATTTAAAACCAACGGTTCTTATTAATTCTGTTAGTTCACATGTTTTTGGGCCACCCCAAGCCTGAACCGCACCTGCACCAAAAAGTAAAACATTTCTATTCATTTATTTTTCCCCTCCACAATCTTGATTTCTTCCTCCGTCAATCCGTAAAGCTGATAAACGATTTCGTTTATTCCGTTTTCGCAATAATCAATCTTGCCCTGTATTTGCTGACGTCTGCTTTCGAGGTTTACGTTTTGCATTTCTACATTCAGATGCAAAAGTTGGTCAACGAGTTTATTCAATTCAGTATCATTCTTCTTATCAATTTTTGGGACAGGGAATTGCAGAATATCCCTGATCATAATCTGAGGGAAAGTATCATCCATGCCAATCTGAAACTTCTTTCTGAAATACCATCCTATAAGAAAAGAATTAAATATTGCTAAGATGCCTTTGTATGAATAGTCAATAACTTTTAGCTTCAGAACAAAAAGAAGTGTATTGCAATAAGACGTTTCAGAAATATATGTTGCAATTAATGTCTTACCAGTAATTTTTCGAATTAATATTTTTTCGCCATCAAAAACAGAAGGTTTTCTTGGTTCCGCAAGCCAATCACCATATTTCAACCAATTATTATTTTGCCATAATAATTGATAACGGTCAATATGTTTCCCATCATAAAACGGAAGCCAATTCTCGGCAAGTTTTTTTTCTGAAGTAAATGGTTTTTCATCTCGAATTTTTTCTGTTTGTGGGGGTTTACCTTTTCCTACTTGATAAACTTTAATCCCATAGAATATCTCTGCAATATCACTCACGGCTTGCTTTTCAGATTCAAGTTTAGATAGGAGTTTCATTTCAGTATTGTCTGATTGCAGATTAAAAGCACTTTGTTCAAACCAATCTTTTGATTCTATGAAAAACTCCTTTTGAGGGTTCTCTATTGAAGAAATGGGTTGCTTTTTCCCGAAGGTCTTAACCCTAACATTGGATGGATGAAATTTATCTGTGTAACCTGCTTTTTCAGTGAGCAGAATAATTGTGTCAACAGTTGCTCCTGAAAATACATTCGAAGGTAAACCAACTATTTCCTTAATGTTGGAATTTCTTAATAATAGTTCTCTTGCTAGTTGTGTAAACCCTAAATTCAGAAGCGTATCAGGAATAATGAAACCCAATAATCCATCAGGTTGGAGAAGTCTTAAACCTTGCTCAATAAACATCAGATAACTTTCACCTCTCCATACGGCAGTTTGATAGCGGTTTTTAAAATAAATAAATTCATTTTCAGAGAATAACGCACCATATGGAGGATTGCCGATCACGATATCAAATCCTCCTTGCTTAAATACCTCCGGAAATGCCTTTTGCCAGTTAAACGGCTTGATTTTTTTCTCAAAACCAAGTTCAAATTCACCGGCATAGAAATCGGTATCAATCAAGCTATTCCCGCTTTTAATATTCTCGTCCAGCGTTGGCAAAACCCTTTCGTTAAACAGACGAAACTGTGTGGAAATGCTTGCTTCGGTTTCACCTTCCAGGCATTTGAGCAACAGACTGAGCTTGGTTACTTCAACTGCATTCACATCAATATCGACTCCGTAAATATTGTTGAGCAAAATTCTTTTCTTCTCAGATGTGGTGAGGTTGCCATCGGGAGTTAATGGATTGCCTTTGTTCCCCTTGGAAACTTTACCGTCGCCGGTGTAATAGTTTTTATGCCAGTCCAGCAAATACTGGTAAGCGCCGATAAGAAAGCTGCCGCTACCGCAAGCCGGATCCACTATTTTTAAACTGCTGATTTCATTAGGGGTCTTGCCTTCAGTGAGTTTTCCAACGGTGTTTTTTACAATATAATCAACAATATACTGGGGTGTATAATAAACTCCACCTGCTTTTCTCACTTCCGATTTTTCTTCAATCTTCGCGTGATGTGCGGGGGTTATCCGGATTACCTTTCCGAGAAACTGCTCATAAGCGCTGCCCAAAATCTCCACGGATAAAACCGAAAATTCATAAGGACATTCCGGATAATACAATTCGTTGATAATGGTTTTAATTATCTTATTATCAATCTTTAAGGCCTGGCTTATCTTATCTTTCTTAAAATCAAAAAGTCCTGAATTATATTTTTCGTCCGCCTCTCTGAATATGCTGAAAAGGTTTTGGTAATATTCGCCCTGCTTTAAGGCATTTTTCAGATTGCCGTAAGGTTCTACGCTTCTGTCCTCAGCTATTCGTAAGAAAATAATCCGGTCAATGGTTTGTTGAACGGCAAAATTGATTTCGTCTTCGTCAAGACCCTTGTTGTTCCAACTAATAGAGGTTGCCAGGTAAGTCCTCCAATTGTCAAGCGATTGCAAAAACTCTTTGTCAACCGTAGCTGTGCCTTTTTTGTGGGTGTCGCTTTGCACAAATTTGTCAAAGCTGCCTTTGAGAACGTGTTCTTTGCTGAAAGTTTCCCAGATAAAATCGAATTCTTTCAAGTAATCGCGGAAAGTCAGGTAAGTAATCCGGGCAACGGAGGCTTTGTCAGTTGGTGTCGGTTTCTTGGTGCAATCGTAAACTGCAAACTCTTCAAAATCGGTAATAATACTGATGGGCATTTTAGCGCTCCAACCGTATCTGCGAACCTGATAGGCCGGATAAATTTCATCTTTAACCTGGACGCTCGGTTTCTTCGCTTCGACAAAGAAAAGTCGTTTTCCACCAACCAATCGAAATGAATAATCAGGAGCTTTGGTCGCACCACCTACTTTTAGCTTGTCTTCGTGAATTACTTCACGGTAACTCTCCGCATACCCGTTTTCATTGTCAATATCCCAACCCAATGACTTGAAGAAAGGATCAATAAAATCCCTTCTGGTAAGCGTTTCGTTATAGTCGGAATTTTTATAGAAGTCATATTGCTCTTCAAACCGGGTAACGAGATCGGAAATTTTCTTAAATGCCGCGTCTTTGCTTATCATTTTATGATTTGTCAAATCCAAAAGGCTAATATACGAAATTCAGCTGCTTAACTATCAGATTTGTTAAAGGTGTATCCCACCCCTAACCCCTCCCATGCCAATTTATGGAAAAAATCAAGGACCTTCGCGGGAGGGGAATGCTTTATCGTGATGCCGTCATTTCTACAAATATGGAACTCCTACGGAGTTCAACTAATTACTACTGCTAATGCTAATCGCTAACCGCCGCCCGCGAACTGGGAACTGGGAACTGCGAACTGCCAACTGCGGACTGCCAACTGTCCAACTATCTACTGCCAACTCCCAACAACCTCCCCGCTCAACGGAGAAACATCCAGCTTGTTTTTTTTCCTGATCCCGTTCAGGTCGTTGGCTAACTTATTGGGATTTGCTTTTTTCAGGGCTTCGATAGTATTGAACCCCGATTTGCGTAACCAGTGGATCCACTCTCCGGGTACGCCGATGGCTTTAAAATCTTCGTCTTCATCGATGCGGACCCGTTTTTCCGGACGCATCTGCGGGAAGAAGATGACATCCTGGATGGAAGGCGCATTGGTCATAATCATTGTCAGCCGGTCGATGCCAATACCTAAGCCTGCCGTCGGTGGCATCCCGAATTCAAGTGCACGGAGGAAATCTTCATCGAGCACCATCGACTCCTGGTCGCCGCGCTTGCCCAGTTCATGCTGGTATTCGAAACGCCTTCTTTGGTCGATGGGATCGTTCAGTTCGGAGAAGGCATTACAGATCTCCTTGCTGTTGCAAATGGCTTCAAAGCGCTCAACCAGTCCCGGTTTGCTGCGGTGTTTCTTCGCCAGGGGCGACATCTCCACCGGGTAATCGGTAATAAAAGTCGGTTGGATCAGTTTAGGTTCACAAAGTTGACCGAAAATCTCATCGATGATCTTGCCTTTTCCCATCGTTGCGTCCAGTTCCACACCAAGCTCAGATGCCGTTTTCCGTAGTTCATCTTCCTCCATAGAACTGATATCAATACCGGTAAAATGATGGATCGCCTCAAACATGGAATACCTTTTCCAGGGGCGTTTGAAGTCGATAAGGTTTTCCCCGACCCGGACCTGTGAGGTCCCATGCAGATCAAACGCGATTTTCTCCACCATCTCTTCCACCAGACCCATCATCCATTCATAATCCTTAAAAGCTACGTAAAGCTCCATCATTGTGAATTCCGGGTTATGGAACCGGTCCATCCCTTCATTCCTGAAATCTTTCGAAAACTCATATACACCATCATAACCACCAACGATAAGCCTTTTCAGGTAAAGTTCATTGGCGATGCGGAGGTACAGGGTCATATCGAGCGTGTTATGGAAAGTTTTAAAGGGACGGGCAGCGGCCCCGCCATACAAAGGCTGGAGAACAGGAGTTTCCACTTCAAGGTAACCTTTATTATCAAGGAATGACCGCATAGAATTGATGAGTTTGTTCCTTTTGATAAAACCTTCACGGACTTCCGGGTTGACGATCAGGTCGACATAACGCTGGCGATACCTTTGTTCAGGATCGGTGAATGCATCGTAGACCTCACCTTCCTTTTCTTTAACGATGGGTAACGGACGAAGGGACTTCGATAAAAGCCTGTATTCCCTGACATGTATTGTAATTTCACCCATCTGGGTTAGGAAAACAAAACCTTTGACACCGATGATGTCGCCGATATCCAGTAATCTTTTAAATACCGTGTTGTACATCGTTTTATCCTCGCCGGGGCAGACATCATCGCGCTTGAAATACACCTGCATCCTGCCGGTGGAGTCCTGGATTTCAGCAAAAGAAGCAGCCCCCATGATCCTGCGGTTCATAATACGGCCGGCCAGGTTCACTTCCTGAAAAAGGTTTTGATTTTCAGGAAATTGCTTAAGAATCTCGTTGATGGTGGCATTAACTTCATATCCCCCGGCAGGATAAGGATCAATGCCCAGGTTTATCAGCTCCTGAAGTGAATTACGGCGGATAAGCTCTTGTTCTGATAGTTCCATCTGTTCTATTGATCTATTGTTCGATTGTTATTTGATCCAGGCTTTTTGTATATCCATGAATTGCCCGTTTTGCATCAACCTGATAAAGTATGCTCCATTCGGAAGCTGACCGGTGGAAATACTGATGGTTTGTATGCCGGGGGAGACTTCGTATGAAGATGAGAAAACTTTTAATCCCAATAAATTAAAAAACTCAATTATAACTGGATCAGGGTCATTAACAGTCACTTCCAACGATAATTCGGTGCTTGCCGGATTAGGATACACGGAAAGGATTCTGGAACCTATTGCTTTCGGCTTATTGTCATAAATCCCTATTGTCGCAGCGCATTGCGCAAAATACGGATTAAATCCTGTGACGGTTGGAGGATAACACGGGTCGAAAAAGAGGGTTCGGTCGGGACATATAACGCAATAAGTTGGCCAACCCTGAAAATTCTGCCCGGAAATGATGATCGTGTGAGCCGTTGTTCCGCCTCCCTGCGGTCCGGCGCATGGATTGGAAACGTTAAAATTAATTTTATACTGCTCAATCACCGAATCCGGATCAAAAAGATTGTTGGAAATACCCCAGAACTCGATATCTTCTTGTCCTGCGCCGGTATTCTGGTAAATTTCTTCGATTATGGGCGAGTAATATTGACACCAGCTGCAAGTAGTATAAAAGAGATCGATGAAAACCGTCTTACCGGAATCGAGGGTATTGTAAAGGTTTCGGGTGATCCCGTCTGTAGTGGTGATGGTGAAATCATCTGTCTGTTTGATGATCCGGTTATCAGTCATCTGAATGCTCTTGTAAGGGCAGCGGTTTTCAAAACCGGATTGGGAAAACAGGATTGGTGATGTAAAAAGTGCAATTATTAATAGTAGAAAACGGTTCATTTTGTCATCATTTTGAACCAAAGGTACGGTTAATTTTCAGCTGATGTTAAGTACAAATTAATGTAACGAAGCAGCGATGTAACGATGTAGCGAAGTAACGAAGTAATATCGAATATCGTTACGTCGTTACGTCGTTACTTCGTCATATCTCTTTTCTCATCAAATCAATATACTTTTGCAGGAGAAATCTTTATGATGATGGAAGAGGTGAAGAGAAGGCAAAAGCCCGACTGGCTGAAGATCAAGGTACCGAAAGGGAAAGAATATATTGAAGTCCGGGATGTTATTGACCGTAACAAACTGCATACTATCTGCACATCAGGACAATGCCCGAACAAGGAAGACTGCTGGGGGAGAGGCACGGCGACATTTATGATCCTGGGAAACATCTGCACCCGTTCCTGCAAATTCTGTGCTGTAGCCACCGGGCGGCCTTTACCGGCCGACTTGGCGGAGCCGGGCAGGATCGCAGAATCGGTCAGGCACATGAAACTCCGGCATTGCGTGATCACATCGGTCGACCGCGACGACCTGGAAGACGGCGGTGCAGCCATCTGGGCTGCCACTATCCGGGCAGTTAAAGAGATGAACCCTGCTGTCACCATTGAAACGCTGGTACCTGATTTCCGGGGGAGGAAGGAATACCTGCAGGTGGTCATTAATGCCCGCCCGGAAATAATTTCCCATAACCTGGAAACGGTAAAACGCCTGACCCCGCAGGTGCGGTCAGCTGCCATTTATGAAAGAAGCCTTGAAGTAATTGGTTGGGTAGTGGAATCCGGGATACGGTCGAAATCAGGTATCATGCTCGGCCTGGGCGAAACAGAAGAAGAAGTGATCCAGGTCATGGATGACCTGAGAAGGGTCGGTTGTGAAGTATTGACTATCGGTCAGTATCTGCAGCCCAGCATGAAACACCTGCCGGTGAAAGAATATATCCGGCCGGAACAATTTGAAAAGTACCGGATAATCGGCCTGGAGAAAGACTTTCGTTACGTCGAAAGCGGCCCGCTCGTCAGATCTTCGTACCATGCTGAGAAACATGTGCTATAAACAGTGAAACGGTGGAACAGTGAAACGGTGAAACGGTGAGACGGTGAAACAGTGAAACGGTGAAACAGTGGAACAGTGAAACGGTGAAACAGTGGAACAGTGAAACGGTGAAACTTGGAACTAGAAACTTAAACTTTGCCATTTGAACTTTGAACTTATCTACCAGGATCTTGGTCTCATTCCCTACCGTGAAGCGTGGGATTACCAGGAAAAGCTATACAGCGGGCTGATGGCCCGGAAGATATCCGGCGAAAAAATTTTCCCCGGCTATCTCCTTTTTTGTGAGCATCCACCCGTTTTCACCCTGGGGAAAAGCGGCTCAAAGGAGAACCTCCTGATCAACGAGCAAATGCTGGCGCAGCGCGGGATTGAGTTCTACCGAATCGACCGCGGTGGTGACATTACTTTTCACGGCCCCGGGCAGATCGTGGGATACCCGATCCTCGACCTGGAGCAGTTCAACCTGGGGATTAAATCATACATCTGGAAGCTGGAGGAGTCGGTTATATTGGTCCTGAAAGAATTTGGGCTAACAGCCGGAAGGCTTTCCGGCGCTACAGGTGTCTGGATAGATTCTGAAATATCGTCAATGGCAAGAAAGATCTGTGCTATCGGCGTGAAAGCGGGCCGGCATATAACCATGCATGGATTTGCTTTTAATGTCAATACTGATCTTTCATTCTATCAATATATCAATCCTTGTGGATTTGTGGATAAAGGGGTTACATCGATGGAAAAGGAGCTCGGAACAGCCCAGGATATGGGAAAAATTAAAGGATTGTTAAAGAGATGTTTAGAAGACACCCTGAGGGTATGCGTTAATGGACACCCTTAGGGTATAGAAAAATCAACCCTGCTACCAACGCCAGCAAAGTTACCCAAAATCCTATCCTGACGCCAACAGAATCATAAGAAAATGCTACTTCATGCTCCCCGGCCGGTACCCGGACAGCTATAAAACCCATATTCCCTGTAATAATCTCAACCGGCTGCCCATCAACGGATGCCTTCCATCCGTAATAATTGTTCTGCAACAGATTTAGCAGCACTTCACCTTTATTTATACATTTCGTATTCACTAAAACGGGAGAAAAGGCTGTGATATAAACCGTATCGTCTGAATTGGATGTAAAATTTACCTGTCTCAATGATTGATATTCATCTTCATCAAAATAAACCCTTTTTTTAATAAAGTTTTCCTCTTGTTCATGAAAAAACAATGAATCCAGCGGACTGACCCGGTCAGCCAGGTAAACCAGGGGGTTTTGCAGGATCGTTTCGAAAAGTTTGGGATGGTTGTCAGCCATTTCTTCGAATCCCTTCAAATGCAGCGGATTATATCCTTCAAAGGAAACCTGTTTATGGAAAATGTTCAGGTTACGCCAAAAGGTTTGATATACCAGTTTCCGCGAATCCCTATTATCAATAACCGGCCCTGGGCCGGGAACCGGAAATCCTTCAGGAAATTGACTGGCATGTGCATATACTTCCCTGGATTTGAACAGATGGGAATATAAAGTGTATGGCCCATTTAATCGGGTTGCTATTATCATATCTGCTCCGGCAATAAATATTAAACCTGCCAGTGCATATTTTTTAAACTGCCATTTTGTTAAAAGTATGAAAAAGAAAGTCAGAAAAATCAGCTGTACCGTTCCCTGGAAAAGAATATGCTGGATAATCAACGATTTCTCCGAAAAGATAAGAAGCTGATATTTAATGAAGTACATCATATTCAAGCCTTTCTGAAACAGGGCATAAACAACAAATCCCAGCAGCAAACCTGCCACCGCCAGCTTAATGATCCGGAGCCTTCCGGCCAGGTTTAGCGAGCCTTTTCTCCATTCGTCAAAAGCAAAACCGGCCACGATGATAAAACTCAGGATGAAAAATATCCTGAAAAGGGCAGGGAATCGGAACAGGTTCATGAATGGAACATAATCATAAAGGAATTCCCTGACCGGCAAAGCACTCCCCACTGACGCTGCAAGGCAGAATAGCCCCCAGGCCAGGAATAAGTTAACGAGTTTTGTCCTTCTGATCATCAAACCGGCGACAAAAAAGATCAGGGTCAACAAACCAAAATAGGCATTAGACATGGAAAGATCTGTGCCGTAAAAATCCATGTCACGGATGGAAGCGAAAGGAAGGATGAAGGAAACAAAGCTTTTTGGGGTGAATGCCCCGAAGAGGGCCTGCCGTAGTGTAACACCTGTTCCGCGGGTTATGGCATCCTGCAGGTGATAAACTGAAATAAGCACGACCATTCCGGAAATGATGGTAAATACTCCTGAAATACCTAGGTATTTGGTGAACCTGAATAATGCGCGGTATTCTTTCTTCCGGATATAATCAATCATGAACAGGATGAAAATAGCAGTCAGCAGGTACAGTAACAGGAAAATAAATGCCGGGTACCCGCCGGTCATGATCATGAAGAAAGCCAGCCCGAGTTTTACCGCCCCGCTGATGGACGGGACATTTTTCAAAGACAGGAATGCGCCGGTAATAAAGGGTATCCATGTCCCGCTGATGATCCACATGAAGTGCTGGGCGTTGCCGATAAAAAACCCGCTGAGCATATACGAAACACCCATGATAAAAGCCGTTTCATCGCGGTATTTCAACTGTTTCGCCAGGTAGAACATGCCCATTCCGGCCAGGAAAATATGCAGGAGAAAGTCAAAAGAAATGACATAAATATCATAGCCAAACAAGTAACCGAAAAACCAGGTTACCGGATACCAGGCAGAACTTTGCGGATCGGCATGGATTGGTGATCCGAGAAGCTGGTAAGGGTTCCACAGGGGCAAAATCCCATCCTGGAGGCATTCACCGATCAGGTACCGCCAGGGGTAAGCCTGGTCGATCATGTCATATTTCAGGGGATGGCGGAGCAGGACCAATGGCAGCATGGCCAGTACGGCTGTTATTAACAACAGCAAATAATAGAAGTATGGTTTTTTACGATCCATCGCATGTTCCAATCGAATCCTCAGGTTGCTCAGAAACCGGTGTTAAAGGTAAGCCTTTCCGTTATTTCTGCAATACGTCATGCAGAACGATATGCGATTTGAATTCCCCTGTCAGTGGCAGATGATGATGATAATAACGGAGAATTTTTTCGAGCAGTTCGCCGCGGATTGCAGAGGGAACGGTAATGGAATAAAACTTCTCCGGCGAAGTTGCCAGTAATTTGCTGAACCAGGCACAGTTTAATCCGGTTATGAAGTTTTCAGCGGGTAAAGCTTCAGCCTGTACAAATTGTCCTTCCACTAAATCGAAAACTGTATTTTCATTCAAATACCTGCCATGGGGAAAAAAGCCAAGGTTTCGGGTCAGATGGATGGCAAATAAAAGATGAAAGCTGGCAGGGTTTTCCGCTGTCTCGTCAAGCAGGATCAAATGATCGAAAATGAAATGGAATAACTCAGGATTTACCGCTTCCTCCCGGATTGATTTATATAATAATTCATTCAGAAAGAGGAGGATGGAAGATTTGCGGATATCTGAAAAAATGGTGTGGTATTGATAGGCCACACGAGCTTCGCGGATATGTTGAAGATCGGTCTTTTCTTTCTGGCTGACGACCAGCTCCAGCAGAGTGAGTGGCTGAAAGAGGCTTGCTTTGATCTTTGCTTTTGGCCCGCGTGCTCCTTTGATGATATAGGTACGAAGGCCCATTTCTTCGGTCAGGATCCTGACAACCAGGCTTGAATCTGAGTATTTTGTCTGACGGAAAACAATTCCGCGTGTTAAGAGGTACATCAGAGAAAATTGAAAATAGAAACTTGAAACTTGGAATCGCTGACCGCCGACCGCGAACTGCGAACTGCGAACTGCGAACTAATTCACAAACAAGATCTTAGTCACCAACTTCTGACTGCCATCATTGTTCGTGATGAATACGAGGTAAACGCCGGTATTAGCCCTGCGGCCATCAAAACTGTACCCGTTCCAGATGGCTTGCCCCCCTTCAGCGATGGTTTCATAAATTAGCGAGCCCCTGATATCGGTGATTTTCACACTGGCATCCCTGACCAGACCTTTAATAGCGATAGGACCGGTATATCCCGGCCTGACAGGGTTTGGATATGCATAAACATTATCGTATATAGTATCTCCGTTAGTGGCTGTTCCTTTATAGGATATCAGACCCTTTGCTGTCCCGATAAACACTTCGCCGGTTTTTCCATTGATGGTGAGGCTGGTGATGTTATTCGAAAACAACGGGCTGTTTTCTTCTGTAAAATGCTGGATTTGCTGCGTTCCATCGGCGGAAAGAAGGAAAACACCGGCCCTTTCCGTGCCGAACCATTTCCTGTTAGCCCCATCCACTGCAATGGCTTTAACTATTTCTGTTTCAAGAAGATATTGGACATATCCGTCAATGTTGACCAGAATCTGCTGGGCATCGGCGTTTTCACCGGTAAAGATATTCTGCGGCGAATAAAAGACGGCAACACCCTCATCGGTACCGACCCAGATCTCCCCTTCACGATCTTCGGCAATAGCATAGACGCTCGTCCCCGGCAGGTTGCCAAAGCCCGCCCCGGATTTCAGGCCGCGTACCTGGTTGCCGGGGTCGTTCTTCTCATTATAAACAATGATATAATTGGAATTCGATTGGGTAGTCCGCGGGAGAATCCATTTCTGACCATAGGAGTCAACAATGATCTTCCGGACATCAATACCGGTTGTGCTTGATCCCAGGTTGTAAGCTTCCCAGGTTCCACCGCCGTTGCCATCAGGTCTTCTTACGGAAAGGATCTGTTCTGCCCCGGAATTGGTTATCCACATATTATTATCGCTGTCAAAAGCCATTCCTCCTACCTTCACAGTCGGGTATCCCTCTATCATGTTCGGTACGAGGGAACTGTTGTCGGAATTATAAATCTGTGTAAAGGCGTTATCTTTAAATTCTGCCATCCCGCGGTTCCAGGATCCCGCAAAAACGTGATCACTGTTAAGAGGATCTACTGCCACTGCCACCAAATCGCGCAAAGTATCCAGGCCTGGTGAATTTTGGTTATCATACGTTTTCCAGTTTTCATCGATCAGAGAGAACATTCTTGCGGTTCTCCAGGTATTGTTCCAGGTTGCGGTCAATCCGCCGGGGACCACATACAACTTGCCATCCCTGGAAGCCATTTCAAAAATATCCGCCGTAGGGGCGCCACTTGGCTTGATAAACTGCCGTTCATACCCATCTGCCCATGATTTGACGAGACCCTTGTTCCGGTCCGCAATCCAATAATTTCCATCAGTTCCGATCAGTGCATCTGACGGTGCAGGGCTTATTTCTCCATAAGTATATATTTTCAGGTCTTCGGTAAGATCAGTATTATAGGATTTTAAAAAGTAGCTGTAAGATACGACCAATTTATCCCCGCTGCTACGTAAACTGTAAGTCCGGTCAGTGTTTGCTGTTTCCAGGTCCCTCCATTGCCCGTTTTCCAAAACATATAACCCATCTTCATTAATATCGGGGTCAGTGTGGTTAATCAATAATCTTCCATTATAATTATAGACCAGGTTATAAAATCCATCCTCGAACGGGATCCCTGGCATCTTTTTCCAATTGGCATAATAAGCCAGGTTAGGATCATTGATATCTGCATAATAAATTCCGTTTTCCGTTGCAGCAAAGAAGGCTGTATCATTGTAAGTCATAGCCAGGACATTAATGCTGCCCCCGTCAGGACCTATAAAGTATGTGTCTTTAACTTCCTTCTTCTCCAGATTAAGCACGACGATTCCGAAACCGCATGATAAATAGGCAAATTTGCCGTAATTCATGATGCTGTTTATGGTTTTATTGCCCAGTATCTCTTTACGCTTGATATCAGGAATATTGATGATCGTAAGGTCCTCAAGGATCAGGTCAACATTTGTATTGGAATAAGACACAACAAGGATTTCCTGATCGGTGTTCAGAGCTATATCACTGACACCCAGATCAGAAAGCCCGTTGACCTTGCTGAGCCGCTGAATGCTGTTATCATCCCGATCGAAAAAAAACATACTGAATGGGGTCGAGCAGTAAATACCAGAATTAAATTCTTCGACATTAGTGGCATAATCATAAGGCAGATGGTCTCTCCATTGTCCGATGCCGACTTCCTGTGAGAAAGAAGGATTTTGAAATAACAGAATCATCGAACATAAAAAACCGGGTAAAAGGAATTTCATAGAATTAGTATTGATAGGTAGAAAGATAACTGATTTATAACGGATTTATTTTGTTTCAAAGGTAGATATTTTCAAGATTAGACATCCTCAGGCGGATTTTCCGGCGATCTCATGCTTGCAGTTATTTCCGGACTGTCAACTTTCCAATTTTTACCGGTGATAATTCTGATGCTTTTCGGGATAATCTGAAAAGAAAAAGGAGAGTGACCGAGAGATTCGCCATCGGTTTCCAGGTGCGACGGATCGCCCGTGGAAGAAAAAATGGAAACGGTTTTTCCCCGATGGGTCTGGACAAAAGGCAGATTGGTGAAAGTCCCGCAGTATAATTTTTTTATATGCTTTATAACGGTCATTTTACTGACGTTTTTGAAGATGGTCATATCGAACAGTCCGTCGTCAGGAATAGCGAACGGCAGTTGCATCATTCCCCCGCCGTTATATTTGCAGATCCCCACACTCATGCTGAAAACTTTGCCTTTATAAACGCTTTCACCATCCACCTCGATTTCGAGATAAGCATGATGATAACTGAAAAGACCTTTGAGCAGGTTCACCAGGTATGACATCATGCCGCCCCCGCCTTTCTCTTTCGTCCTGTTAGTCATCTTTGTGACCAGCGCGTCATATCCCAGGCCGGCGATATTTACAAAATACCGCGTAATTTCATGCGGGCCATCATAATACTTTACCATTCCGGTATCCTGGATGAACAGGTGCTGTTTTTTCAGGATTTCTACGGCTTTCGTATACTTCTCCTTTAAATTATACATCCTGCCCCAGTCATTACCTGTACCGACCATAATCATGCCTACTATGACATCAGTCGTATTAATTTCATCCTGGCGGAAAATTCCGTTCATTACCTCATTCAGGGTACCATCGCCACCCACGGCGATGATTTTTCTGAAGCCTTTCCGGACGTAATTTTCGGTGAGGGCTATGGCATGATCCCGGTGTGTGGTGAACTCGTGTGTAAATATGAATCCTGCTTCAGTAAGCAGTGCGGATATCTCCGGCCAGTCTTTTTCCCCTTTCCTTTTACCGGCGTTAGGGTTGACAATCACCAACCATTGATTTTTAAAAGATTCTTCCTGTTTCATAATAGGCAGAAGCAAAAGGGTCAAACGATATCAATGAATTTTTTAGCAAAAAGATAAAAAGAGGTGAAAAAAGCGATAGGAGTCACACCTGCCTGGGATTCCAGCGTGTCTTCGGTCAACATCGAAAGTATTATGATGATGAAAAATGACAGGTAGTAGTAATCATGAAATTTTCCCAGCCTGGCTGCCGGATAGATCAGGCTGAAAATAAACCAGGCCAGGCCGAAAATGCCAAAAGTGGCAAAGATCGCCAGGAACTGGTTATGTGAACGCCAGCGGTATTCTTTATCCAGCAGGCTGCCCGTCTTTTTATATTCTTCCTGGAATGCAGTTCCCAGGTCGCCGGTTCCCACACCGGTGAGCCAGTTTTCTTTAATAATGGCCCGTGAAGTATTCCAGAATTCAAAGCGCTGCATTACCGAATGGCCGCTAGGATTGTGAGTGGCCCAGTATTGCTGATATTCCCAGAAGATTTTATAGATCCTGACATAAAGAGTAGATTTTTCAACATAAACAATACTGGCGATCCCGTCTTCGACCATGGCAACCTCCTGATCAGTCAGTTTGCTGACCCCTTCAGCGTCTTTGCGGTAGCCTTTGGAAGTGAGAAAGCGGATGAGTGTATATTTGATTTCCTGGCTGGCTTTATCTTTTCCATCGAAATCATACCTGCTCCGGAGGTTCCAGGCCTGCCGCAGTTCATCAGTGGCAACATAAAGCCAGACATAACCACCGTTTTCAAACTGGGTATTTGACAGGTCATGCCAATAAGGATTTCCCAATTTGGTCACCTTCTCAAGCGATTTGAAATCCACAGGATCAACATGGTTCACCTCCCGCCCGATATTACGGGTATAAAGCCAGGCAAGGAGGAAAATGATCAGGACACCGGCAATAGTTGTGATTTTCAGGATTAGTCCCTGTTTGTTCAGGGCCATGTAAAAAGTCAGTATGGCCAGGGTTATAAAGAAAATCAACAAGCCTGTCATAAAAGCTGAAATAAAAAGAAATGCCAGCAGCCAAAGGGCTACTACGGCCATGACCGCCTTGGGCCATCTGGGAATATCGCTTTTTTTGAGAACCAGGTAAGCCAGGATAAAAATTGCCATATCGATTAATAAACTGAAACGGATATGGTGGATATATATGGAAATAGTCCTGCTGTCAGTTATTTCATTGGTCATGAAATAATAAGTGCTGATCAGTGTTCCGGTAAAAACGCCTGCTGTAAAAAGATACATGAGAAACCTGAAACTCTTGCGATCAAGCAGGCATGTCGTCGACAGGATTAAGGGCATCAGCAAGATGGGCAGCTTAATACGAAGGTCACGAAAGGCATAATTGAAATCAGTTGTGAAAAACAGTCCGATCAGGTGGAAAAGGAAAATGGAGGAAAATACCCAGGCCGGAGAATTTTCACGATGGAAGAACTCCTTGAATTTACGGCCCAGCGCTTTGAATATCCAGGTTAACCCCACCGGGATCAACAGGGAAATGCTCACAAGGATTTTATGTTTTCTGAAGTAATCATCAACCTCTTGTTTCCTGATCCCATCGAGGATAAAAACCCCGGCAAGGCCGAATTGAGCAACACTCATGAAAAAATTGGAAAAGGAAAGTGCTATTAACATCATGCCAAGTGCCACATAGTAGAGCCAGAGGATGATCTTTTTAGCTTCCATTGAATAGGTTTCCCTTTGAATTTTGAGCTAAGGTAATAAGTATTTTCAATGATCAGTATGGTCCAGGGCGCTTACCGTTTCCAAAATGAAGGTGTGATCAGGATGAGAACGGTGAATAATTCGAGACGACCCAGCAGCATCAGGAATGAAAGTAACCATTTACCGGTTGCCGGGATGAAAGCATAATTTCCAACAGGACCAACATTTCCGAGCCCCGGGCCTATGTTACCAAGAGCAGAAATGCTGGCTCCAATAGCCGTTTCGAAGTCGAGGCCAAGAAACGACAGAAACATGGCCCCGAAGATAAAGATCAGGATGTAGAGCTGGAAAAAAGCCATCACTTTATAAATAATCTCCTGCGGGACAGCTTCATGATTCATCCTGACCGGGATAACACCCTGAGGATGTATCGCTCGTTTCAATTCTTTTCCAACATTTTTAAAAAGCAGTAACTGGCGGACTACTTTGATCCCGCCACCTGTCGAACCGGCCATACCTCCGATGAACATCAGTAAAAAAATAAAGAACCATAGTGCCCCTGGCCATACTAAATAATCAGAAGTGAAATAGCCGGTTGTCGTGACAATGGAAACCACCTGGAATAAAGCATCCCTGAAGGCTTTTTCCCAACCCATGCCGGTTTTCCATACTAAAAACATAGTAATGACAAGGCTTACTCCCCCCAGGATATAAAGGTATTTCCTGAATTCTTCATTGCGCCATATTTGTTTTAATTTTCCGTGTAATGCCAGGTAATGCAGGGTAAAATTTGTTCCGGCCAGGATCATAAAAATGACGATAATATATTGGATATAGCTAGAATACCCTCCGAGACTGGTATTTTTCGTGGAAAAACCGCCTGTGGCCATCGATCCGAATGAATGACACAAGCTGTCGAGCAGGGTCATGCCTCCCAGCATTAACAAACCTGTTTCCACGAGGGTCAGCACAACGTAGATACCCCATAAGATCTTAGCTGTTTCAGTTATGCGCGGATGCAACTTGTCCTTCGTGACCCCCGGCATTTCAGCAGAATATAGCTGCATTCCCCCAATACCAAGGAAAGGAAATACTGCGACAGATAAAACGATAATACCCATTCCGCCTATCCAGTGGGTCATGCTGCGCCAGAAGAGAATTCCCCGCGGAAGGATTTCCACATCGGTCAGGATAGATGCTCCCGTGGTAGTAAAGCCCGACATGGTTTCAAAGAAAGCATCTGTAAACGAAGGAATAGTGCCACTGATAATGAAAGGCAGGGTCCCAAACAAGCTGATAGTTACCCAGGTCAGGCTGACTACCAGGAAGCCTTCCCGCTTGTTGATCGTATCCTTGCTTTTCCTGCGGGTAAAATACCAGATAACCCCTCCGCTGCCGGAAGTGATAAGAAAAGATAACAGAAGCGTAAAGGCAGGTTCCTCATGGTAATATAAAGAGAAAGGCAGGCCGGACAACATAAAAATCCCCTCAACTACCAGAAAAAATCCAATAAGATTGATAATCTGTTTTAGGTCAATTTCTGCTTTACCAATCATGAAATATTAATGAGTAATATGGACAATATTAATCAAAATCAGCTTTCATGGAACAATTCATCGACGGCATGGACAGCTTCCGGCAGTGCGAAGACCACGACCTTATCACCTTCCTGGATCTGGAAATCACCAACGGCTATAAAACTGTCCGGTCCACGCACAATCCCGCCGATGATGGCCCCTTTGGGGAATTTTAATTTTCGGATTGGCGCTTTGGTCACCGGTGAATGGGGCTTGGTAACCAGTTCCAGGACTTCCGCATTAATAGCGCTGAGGCATTTGATGGAAGTCACTTCTGAATTCATCGTAAACCGGATGATATTGCTGGCCGTACTGAGTTTTTTACATACGATCGTATCTATCCCGATGTTTTGGGAGATGTCGATATAATCTATATTTTCGACAAGCGCGATGGTACGGGGCACCCCAAATTTTTTCGCATGCAGGCAGGCAAGGATATTGGTTTCCGAGTTGTCAGTCAGCGCCACGAAGGCATCCATCCCTGAAATATCTTCATCTTCAAGTAATTGGATGTCACGGGCATCACCATGGATCACCAGGCAGTTATCCAGCATGTTAGCTAGTTGTATCGCCCGTTCCTTATCTTTCTCGATCAGCTTGATATTCATGGATTGTTCCAATCGTCTGGCCACAGTACGACCCACTCTTCCTCCGCCTAATATCATCAGGTTATGGATAGTGATCCTGGATTTTCCGCTCAGTTTGAGCAGATCACTGATCCCTTGCGGTTTAGTGATCACATACGCGAGGTCATTTTCAAGGAACATATCGTTTCCTTTGGGTATGAGCGTTTTCCGGTTCCGGTGGATGGCCACGGTCCTGAAATGCAGGTGAACATACTCTTTTGCGAGCTGGTCGAGGGTTTTATTCAGTACAGGGGCATTTTTTTCCAACCGAACAAGAAAGAGTGAGAGCTTTCCTTCAGAAAAATCAAAGGTTTCAGTGGCAGCCGTTTGTTTCAGAAGGTCCACCACTTCAGTGGCCGCGATATCTTCAGGACAGACCAGGTGATCGACACCCAGTTCCTGGAACATTTTACGGTTCTCATCCGAAAGGTACTCAAGGGTATTTATCCGCGCAATGGTCTTAATTGCCCCGATCTTTTTACCAAGTGCGGCGGTTAAGATATTGATCCGTTCTTCGTGCAGTCCGGAAATAAGCAAATCGGCCTTTTTCACATCTGCCCTTTTCAGCACCGAAATCAGGGTGGAATCACCAACGGTTGCCAGGATGTCGCTATGCGATTCTATCGATTTGACCAATTCCTCTGTTGGAACGATCATCGTGATTTGGTGGTCTTCTTTGGATAATTCCTGTGCCAGATAAAGGCCGACTTCACCGTCCCCGGCTATGATAATCCTCATCTTACAAACGATTTAAAAATTAGGCGCAAAGATAGTGAATTACAGCGGGCATTTTTATAATTTTGCAACCCGGGAAATCATCCCCGTTAAAAAAAATCATTCTATGAAAACATTTAAAGACTATAATTTTAATGGGAAAAGAGCCCTGATCAGGGTTGATTTTAATGTCCCTCTCGATGAAAATTACCATATCACCGATACTTCCCGCATAGATGCGGCAATTCCTACTATTAAAAAGATTTTGAAAGATGGCGGCTCGGCGATCCTGATGTCGCACCTGGGAAGGCCCAAGGAAGGCCCGACGGATAAATATTCCCTGAAACACCTGCTTCCTTATCTGAAAGATAAGCTTGGCGTTCCTGTGAAGTTTGCTGACGATTGTATCGGTGAGCAGGCCATGAAATTGGCTGCCGGTTTAAAAAGCATGGAGGTATTGCTTCTCGAAAATCTCCGGTTTTACAAGCAGGAAGAAAAAGGGGATGAAGAGTTTGCCGGAAAGCTGGCCCGGCTCGGGGATGTTTACGTCAACGATGCCTTCGGAACCGCCCACCGTGCGCACGCTTCCACCGCCATCATCGCAAAGTTCTTCCCCGAAAACAAGATGTTCGGCTATATCATGGAAGATGAAGTGAAGAACATCGACCGGGTGCTGAAAAACACCGAACGACCCTTTACTGCCATCCTAGGCGGGGCAAAAGTCTCAGGAAAGATCGAGATCATCAACAACCTGATCGATAAGGTGGATAACCTGCTGATCGGTGGCGGGATGATGTTCACTTTCATCAAGGCGCTAGGCGGAGAAATCGGAAGCTCGCTAGTTGAAGACGATCTGCTGCAGTTAGCCCGTGAAACCAGCGATAAAGCTGAAGCCAACAATGTAAAGATCTATATTCCCCAGGATGCCATCATTGCCAGCGCCTTAACCATCGATGCCGACTGGAAAGAAAGCGGCTCTACGAATATTCCCGATGGCTGGATGGGGCTCGACATAGGGTCGAAGGCAATCCAGGCTTACCGCGAAGTGATCCTCAACTCCAAAACGATTCTCTGGAACGGTCCCATGGGCGTATTTGAGATGTCAAATTTCGAAGCAGGGACCAAAGCCATCGCGGAAGCCGTGGCCGAGGCTACCCAAAACGGCGCTTTCTCACTTATCGGCGGCGGTGATTCCGTGGCAGCCATCAATAAATATCACCTGAAAGAAAAGGTCAGCTATGTTTCCACCGGTGGCGGCGCGATGCTCGAATATATCGAGGGGAAGGAACTGCCGGGGGTGGCAGCGATTAAAGGTCATTAAGTGGTCATTAAGTGGTCATTAAGTAGTCATTAGTCCCTAAATATAGAACAATATAGTCCGTACAAAGAATAACTTACTAAATTTAAGCGTTGCCCCGTGCAGTGTAGACCGTTCAACTTATGATACTTTGATATCAATCAT
>Ga0265292_1001345_pt1 | contig 21986 bp, 24 predicted proteins | sample Munlanlewell296A_FD_189080 | JGI IMG/M metagenome (GOLD analysis project Ga0265292, IMG submission 189080) | Leachate microbial communities from a municipal landfill in Southern Ontario, Canada - Leachate well 296A | ecosystem: Engineered > Solid waste > Landfill > Unclassified | place: Canada... | reverse complement strand
TCGCCGGTCACCCACGCGAACCCGCTCTTCGGGTTGATCAAAGAGGGCGTCGGGATCCCTTTCCCGGACACGGACTCGAAGATCGTGGACATGGAGGACCCGTCGAAGGACCTGCCACAGGGCCAGGTGGGCGAGCTCGCGGTGCGCGGGCCGCAGGTGATGAAGGGCTACTGGAACAAGCCCGAGGAGACGAGGCTCGTCCTGCGGGACGGCTGGCTCCTCACCGGGGACATCGCGAAGATGGACGAGGACGGGTACTTCTTCATCGTGGACCGCAAGAAGGACATGATCCTCTGCTCCGGGTACAACGTGTATCCGCGGGAGGTCGAGGAGGTCCTCTACATGCACCCTGCGGTCCAGGAGGCCGCGGCGATCGGCATTCCGGACCCGTACCGCGGGGAAACCGTCAAGGCCTTCGTCATCCTGAAGCCCGGGATGACCGCGACGTCGGAGGAGATCATCGCCTTCTGCAAGGAGAGGCTCGCGCCCTTCAAGGTCCCCAAGCAGGTCGAGTTCGCGAAGGAGCTCCCCAAGACCATGGTGGGAAAGGTCCTGCGGCGGGAGCTGCGCGAGCGGGAGCTCGCGAAGTTGAAGGCCGCGACTCCGGTCAAGTGACCGCGGACCGCCCTAGCTGACGTGCATCTCCGAGCGCGACGCCTCGAGGAACCGCGACAGGTCCTCCACCTCGGCCTCGACCCCTCGCCACACGGCTTTCGAGAGATGATGGAAGGGCTCGAGGATGACTTCCAAGCGCTCCCCTGTTCGTCGGTGCGACCAGACGCCGAGGACCCGCCCGTCGACTAGAATCGTGGGGGACAGCCACCCCGCCTTGCGGTACACACGCTTGTAGTGCACCGCAGCAACGAGGTGGCTCTTGTCCCGATGGCCCAGAAGGAGGACATCGAAGTTGGGGAGGAGCCTCACGACAGGCCCTTCCGGGCCGGTCCTCTTCATGGCGCCGAGATCCTCCTGCAGCATCCAGCCCGGCCGACCACCGGTCTCCGTCGGAGCGAGACTGCCCTCCACCATCGCCCACGCCTCCCGCACCTCCGCGGCGGCCAGGTTCGTCCACAGGCCGTAGTCCGCCCTCGTGGCGGGACCGTAGGCCCTGAGGTACCGCTTCAGGAGCTGCGCCTCCGCCTCGGGCACCGGGAGGTCCTCCCACGAGGGGAGCCAGTCCTCCATGCGGACGAAGGACACTTCGTTCCCGCGGTCCGGCCCGAAGCACACGAGGCCGCGGGCGCAGGCGACCCGCACCACGCCGCCCCAGGAGTGGGCGACCCACCGTCGAGCCATGGCCCCGACATCACGGCCGACGCGGTCCGCGAGCTCGCGGCGGAGAAGGGGACCGTCCCGCAGCGCGCGAACGATCGCCCGGACCGAGTCCTCGATTCCCTGGGCGGAGAGTCCCCCGCGGACCAGCCACGCGAAGGTTCGCGACTCCCTCTGGCGGAGCCCCCGCAGGAAGACAGGCAGGTCCGTCGACGGAAGGAGATGGACCGTTCCCCGCATGCACCAGGTCTTCACGAGGGTGCGGTCCCGCCACAGCGCCTCCCGCACATCCTGCCGGCGGAGCCCCCGCACCCGGGTGCGGAGGGCCAACTCGGCCGCGGACATCACCTGGGCCTGGACGCCACACACGTGACCGGCGACGGCGACCATGGAACGACGGGGCGCAGGATGTTCGAGATGGTGTCGGGCCATCCGGAACGCCGCGACCTGGGTCGCGTCGAGGCGGAGGGGCGGAGACGCAACTGCCGAGGATAGCATCCGGCCCCGGGGACTCGCCCCGCGCCATAAACCTTCCCGGGGGTAGGGCGAAGGTAGGCTCACTGTCCCCCAGGGAAACCTTAAGCCCACGCGAAGGTTCCGTGGGGCCATTCCCGTGAGGGGAGGAAATGGGGACCATCGAGCGCCCGAGCATCGAGAGCCTGATCATGGACTTCGCGATGTCCCTCACGCGCCGAGCAACCTGCAAGCGGGCGCAGTTCTCTTGCGTCATCACGTCGGAGGACATGACCCAGATCTACGGGTTCGGCTACAACGGCACGGCGAAGGGGTTCTCCCACGATGACTGCAAGTTGGACATACCGGGGGGGTGCGGCTGTGTTCATGCGGAGCAGAATGCGTTGATAAAAGTGCGTGTAAATGATTCCCGGAAGGTCATTTTCGTGACGGGACAGCCGTGCGTCACGTGTGCGAAGCTCATCATTAACAGCGGAGCCTCAAAGATCTACTACCGCTCCGCATACCGCTCCGACGAAGGGCTCGAGCTCTTCAAGAAAGCGGGTATCGAAATCGAGCGCGTGTAGGCCTGCGACTCAGAACAGGAGTTGCGGGGAATCCTCGAGGGCGCACATGGTCCCCCTACGCGTCCGGAGCGGCGCGCGGCGACGGCGATGGGTGGGGCACCGGCTCGGGCGTGGACGCGGGCGCCGGACCCTCGTCCTTCGGAGGCTCGAGGAGGGAGCGAATCACGGGCGTGAAGGGATCCACGAGCCCGCCCACGAACCCGCGTTCCTTCAGGCCGGCGATGTCCGTCTCGCGGATCCCGCCGCCCAGGTACATCGCCGCCTCGACCCCCTCGAGGAGGGTGAGCAACTGGGGATCCGGTCCCAGCTCCGTCCCGAGGCGCCGGAGGTCCATCACGCAGATCTCGCGGAAGCCCACGGCCTTCAAGGAGCGGACCACCTCCCGAAGGTCCGTACGCGTCTCCCGGGAATCGCCCCACACGACGCGCCCGTCCCAGTCCACGCAGGGAAGGACCTCGTTCGACAGGCCGTACGCCTCGATGAAGGCGTCCAGGCTGGGCAGGTTCTTGGAGCCCGCCACGACGCGTTCCACGTCGAGCATGTAGCCGTCCATGATCTCGTCCGTCTCCCGCGCACCGAGGTCCAACCAGACGTCGCAACGTTTCACGAGGTGGCGCATCACGTCGAAGTTCGGGTTCGCGCGGTTGATCCCACCTAGGTCGTACATGAACACGAGACCTGCGTTGTACCGCGGCCCGCCGATCGCGTCCCAGTACTGCTGGAAGGAGACGCGGTAGCCGCTCGGCACGATGGCCCGCCCGTCCCAGCGCACGCCCACGACCGTGGCCACTTTCATCGGGATCAGGTCGAGCGGCTTGACGTCAATGAGAGGTTCCGTGTCCACAGGGAGGATGGGGATGCTGAGCACGTCCGGGCGCTTCTTCTCCGGGGCGGGGCTGGCCTTGCCCTTCGCCTCGAGCTCGAACTGGGCCCGCTTCGCCTCCGTGTCGAAGATGACGGGCAGCCCTTCGTAACGGCAGACCTCGCAGATGTACGACCGGCTGTCGGAGTCGATCCCCGCGATGGGGCCCATCACGAGGAGCTTCGGGTGAACGCGCCCGCTGCCGCATCGCGCGCACCCGGCGACGTTGTGGGGCTCTTTCCAATCCGCCATCCGGATGCCTCAATCGATGCGGATGACCTTGACCCGCTTCCCGATCCAATCCGGGGGCAGGTACACGCGGCCCGAGCTCCCGCTCTTGGCCACGACCTTCTCGAGCATCTCCTCCCCGTAGACCTCGAACTTGGATTCCTTCCGCGCGCGCGCCACGGTCGTCCCCCGCGCGGCGTACGCGGGTCGCCCGCATAAGGCTTTCCTGAAAACGACTGTGTTGTAGCTACATCCCGAGAGGGCAGAAAGATATTGTAGGCGGCGAGTCCATCCCCGCAGAGACTGGGATGGCGAAGAAGGGCGCGAAGCCGCTGCCGGGCTCCTCCTTCGAGTTGTTCGCCCGCGCGATGCTCGATCATTGGATGGGCAAGAAGGTCGTCATGCAGTTCGAACGGGACGACGGCTACGTGGACGCCTCGTCCGTGGAGGGCTACTTCGCCCCCGCGAGCAAGTGGCCCCGCATGGAACAGGACGCGATGCGGGAGGTGAAGGGCCGCGTCCTGGACCTGGGATGCGGGCCGGGGCGGCATGCCTTGTACTTGCAGAAGCGGGGCTCCGACGTCATCGGCCTAGACGCGTCGCCGACCCAGGTGGCCCTCGCGCGCATCCGCGGCGTGCTCAATGTCTACCAGGGGAACGTGCGCCAGATTCCGCGTGGGCTTGGGACCTTCGACACCGCGATCATGATGGGAAACAACCTCGGGCTCGCCGGGGACGTGCCCCATATGCGCAAGTTCCTGCGGGACCTGCGATCGATCATGCGCCGCAAGGGGCGGCTCATCGGCCACAGCCGAATCCCGGGCACATGGTCGCCGGACCATCTGCCCTACGTGAAGTGGAACCTCGAGCGTCATCGGCCGCCGGGGCTCATCACCCTCCGGGTTCGGTACAAGGGCCAAGTCGGCGACTGGTTCGACCTCCTCCTGATCCCTCCGGAGGAGCTCGCGCGCCTCGCGCGGGAGACGGGCTGGGAGCTCACGCGCGTGTTCTGGGAGCACGGCTACGCGCCCGGGGACTACATCGCGGTCCTCGAAGCACGCTGATCTTCGGCCAGCCGAAGTTCACGGGAAAGATTCATCCGCCGGCAGGGCTATGATTCGCCCGCATGGCGCTTCTGGACGGGTTCCATGTCGACGCCCTCCCGAAGAAATGGCAGGACGAGGGGCGGGCGTGGCAGGAGACGTATTTCCCGGAGATGCCGCAGGTCCTGGACCGTCCGGCGTGGGAGCGGTACTACCCGGACACGCCGATGCCCCAGCTGAACGTGATTCTGGCGAAGCCGGACGGCTTCGCGGAGTATGCCCACAAAGTCGTCGGCGCGACGAAGGAGACCGCGGACCTCTCCAACCGCCTCTGGAAGGCGGAGAAGATGACCGACGCGCAATTCATGACGGCCCTCAAGATCATCCGCGCCCAGGCATCCACGGAGCTGGGCTCGATCCAGCAGCACCGCATGGTGTGGGAGCAGCTCGACTCCGGATCCCTCACGGGGTTCGACAAGGAGATCGTGGAGGGGATCCACCGCACGGACCCGACCGGCCGGCGCCTCGACTCCATCTCCTTCTCCAAGAAGCGCGTCTGCGTGGAGGAGCTGCGGCATCACATGCAGATGGCGGGCGTGCTGACGATGGACGAGACTTTCGACAAGCCCCGCTGGGGCCGCCACTGGGCCACGGAGACGATGGAGGAACTCCTGGCGATGAAGCCCGGCGAGCATGTCCTCGACGCGTTCAACATCGAATTCAAGAGCGTCATGGACTCGGCCACGTTCATGAGCTTCATCGACCGCGTCGGGAAGTTCCAGCTCGAGATGCAGCACCACTTCCTGTACGGGCCCATGGCCGTGTCCATGCCGTGGATGCGGTGGCGCGAGGAGTCGTACCACCTCGCCGCGGGCGAGACGCTCATGAAGTCCATCGCGGTGGCGGCGACCCTGGACGGCGGCAACTTCGGAATCGAGGACCTCCAGCACACGCTGAACATGTGGTATCCGCGCGGCCTCGAGATGTTCGGATCCGAGCTTGGCGGCGCCCTCGTGAAGGGCGTCTTCAAGACCTTGACCAACGGCGAGGCCCAGAAGATCTACATCGAGGAGGTCGCGGGAAAGGTCAAGGACGTGAACCTGGCGATCGTCCAGGCGAAGGCGAAGTGCAACCGCGACGAGGCCGAGGCGATCCTCATGCGCATCCGGGCCGGCGAGACGGTCCATGGGCTCACGAAGGACGACCTGCTCTTCCTCCCGGACCGCCGCTTCTTTCGCATCCGCGGGCTGGCGGAGTACGGGGACTTCCGCAATCCCGGATCCGACGCGCCCGGCGTGGGCTACGTGTACCTGCCCTACGACGTCCACGGGGACCTGCTCACGGACCGCGGACCGCCAATCGAGCGCGCCGCCTACGCGGACTACCTGAAAACGGTCCTCCCCATGCGGTACATGACGAGCCACCATTGGGACTTCGTGAAGGACGAGTTCCTGTTCAGCGAGAAGTGGGGACAGCCGGAGCCCGTGCGGAAACCCTCCGCGTGAGCGGGGACCGACCGAAGCGATAGGCCATCATTTATTACGCGGCGATTCGATAGGACGCCGCGAGGGGCTCCGATGGATCTCACCTACATGTCTCTGGAGAAGAAGGACCGAGTGGCCGTCGCCTGGTTCAACAAGCCCAAGGCGAACACCTACGACGCGGACCTCATGCGGGACATCAGCACCGTGATCGACGAAGTGCGCTTCGACGACACGATCGACGTGTGTGTGCTCGCGTCGAAGCTCGAAGGCATGTGGTCCGCGGGCGCGGACATCAACCTCCTGGCCACGTCCACGCCCGACTACAAGGCGATGTTCTGCCTGAACTGCCAGGAGGTCCTGAACAAGATGGAGTCCACGCCGAAACCGTTCCTCGCGGCAATCGACGGGCACTGCGTCGGCGGCGGGCTGGAGATCGCCCTGGCCACGGACCTGCGGTTCGCCTCCGACGGCCCGTGGAAGATCGGGCTCCCGGAGGTCACCCTGGGCGTGCTCCCCGGGACCGGCGGGACGCAGCGGCTCCCGCGGCTCGTCGGCAAGAGCCGGGCGATCGACCTCATGGCCACCGGCCGCACCCTGACGCCCAAGGAGGCCCTGGACTGGGGCATCCTGAACCGTGTGTTCTCGAGGGACTCGTTCTGGGACGAAACGATGGCCTTCGCCCGCGGGCTCACGTACCCGAACCACGCCGCCCGGGCGGCGGGGCTCATCAAGCGTTCCGTGGTCGAGGGGACCGAGGTGCCGCTCCACGAGGGCCTCGCCCTGGAGCGGGAGCTGCAGAACCGCCTCTTCGCCATGGCCGATGCCAAGGAAGGCTTCCGGGCCTTCCTGGAGAAGCGCAAGCCGGCCTTCCAGGGCAAGTGACGCGCGGGGCGTAGGCTATAGACGCAGGGGTTAAGCCCCGCTACGGTCCTAGCGAGCTTCCATGCCCGCGAAGACCGCGGTCCGGCTCGCGACCGCCCGGGACCTCCCGAACCTGGTCCACCTCTGGCGCGAACTCATCGGCTTCGACGAGGCCCTGGGGGGCCAGGATTTCCGGCTCGCGCGCGGCTCCGAGGCGGCGTGGGAGAAACACCTCCGGGCCCACCTCGGGAAGAAGGACAAGTCCACGTTCGTCGGGGCGTCGGAGGGGCGGATGGTCGCCTTCCTCGTCGCGTCCCTGGAGCGACCTCCCGGGATCTTCATGGAACGGGAATACGGCGAGATCTCCGCGGTCTACGTCCGGGAGCCCTATCGGGGCAAGGGCATGGGGAGCGCCCTCGTGGAGGCGGCCTTCGCGTGGTTCGAGGGGAAGCGCGTGAGCCGCGTGCGCGTGACCACGGACACGAAGAACTCCCTCGGCGTGGAGTTCTGGAAGCACCGCGGCTTCACGCCCACGGTCGTCACGATGGACCGGCTGCTGTGAATCAGGGGAGGACCGGATGCGCCGCGCCGAGATTCCGTTGACCTTAAACCAGGTTAACGCGGGAAAGCGGAGGGCTCAAGCCCCCGGGCCCTTCTTCCCCGGCGATCCCCATGGCCCATGACACAATCCGTGTCGAGCGCGGCGACCGCGTTGCCACCATCACCCTGAACCGGCCCGACAAGCTGAACGCGATGTCCTTCTTGATGAAGACCGAGCTGGTCTCCGCCCTTCGAGAACTCGATGGGGATCCCTCCGTTCGCGCCATCGCGCTCACGGGCGCGGGAGACAAGGCGTTCGTGGCGGGCGCGGACATCTCCGAATTCGCGGGGCGGTCAGTGACGGAACAGATCAAGCTCTACGAAATGGGCACGGTGTACGACGCGGTCGATCGCGCCGCGAAGCCCGTCCTGGCCATGGTCAACGGCTTCTGCCTTGGCGGCGGGCTCGAGCTCGCCCTCGCCTGCGACATCCGCATCGCGTCCGAGCGTGCGGTCTTCGGCCAGACGGAGGTCAACCTCGGGATCATCCCCGGGGGCGGCGGGAGCCAGCGCCTCGCTCGCCTCGTCGGCCTAGGCAACGCCCTCAAGCTCACCCTGACGGGAGAGAAGATCGACGCCCGCGAGGCCCTCCGCATGGGCCTCGTGGACGAGGTCGTGCCCCACGCCATGCTCTCGAAGCGGACGACGGAGATCGCGGAGGCGATCGCCTCGAAATCGGCCGTGGCCGTGCGCCTCGCGAAGGCGGCGGTCAAGGCCTCCGCCCGCCTGCCCCTGGACCAAGGCCTCCGGTACGAACAACAGCTCTTCACGCTGGCGATCGCCTCGGACGACAAGGAGGAGGGGGTCCGCGCCTTCCTCGAGAAGCGGGAGCCGAATTGGAAGGACCGCTGACCCCTGGTTACTGATAACGAGAATCCGTTTTCGTGCGCGATAATCGTGTGCCAGGGGTCTTAACCCGCCCCCTTCGTGGAATCCCCGTCATGTCGGGCTGGTCCGGCATTGTCGTCGGCGGCATCGTGATAGCCTTGGCCCTCGTCGCCGTGGGCCAGCCGGTGTGGGAGTGGAGGTACACCCAACCCGGCGGGATCGAGACCTGGTCCTACGGCCTCTTCGGCGTGCGCCACACGTCCACGAACGCGTCGGCGAACACGAGCTCCGCCTACAACTATTCCTATGAGACCCTCCCGAACCAGCCGCGCTTGGCCGCCGCGCTCCAGGAGGCCCAGCTCTGGTTCCTCCTCGCCCTCGTCGCCGCGATCGCGGGGACGGGCCTCGCCCTCGCGAACGTGCTCCGGAAGCTGAAGGGCCTTTACGCCGGCGTCGCCCTCTTGGCCGCCTGCGGCACAATCCTCTTCGCGGCCCTGAACCTCATCCTCACGATCCCCCCTGCCACCGCGGACCTTCCGAACGTCGTCGGGCAGTCGATCTCCAACTTCCAGGGGCAGTACGTGGCCCAGGGCACGAATGTGAGTGTGGGCTGGGGACCCGTCCTGGGGTGGTACCTCCTCCTGGGCATCGGCCTCGCCGCGGGCTGGGGTGCCTCGGACATGTGGTCCATGCCCCTCGTGAAGCCCGCGCCTGCGATCGCGAAGCCGGTTGTGAAGAAGGAGAGCCTGCCGCCGCCTCCTCCCATTGAACTCACGCCGGTTCCGCCCGAGCCGGTCATCGAGGAGGTCTTCGTGATCGCCTCGAGCGGCCTCCTAATCAAGCACATGTCCCGCAGCCTCATGACGGACAAAGACCGCGATGTGGTCGGCGGGATGATCTCGGTGGTGTCCAACTTCGTGCGGGAAGCGTTCTCGGAGCGAGACGGCCAGGTGCAGGAAGTGACCCTCGGGGACCACCGCTTCATCATTTGCAACGAGCGCAGGCTCGTCGTCGCCGCCCTCGTGAGCCGAGGGGAGACGGAGGACGTCGTCCACCGGCTCAGGCACCTCCTGGCGTGCCTCTTCGACCGCTACGGGAATCGCCTCGAAGACTGGCAGGGCGAGGCTATGGAAGGCATCGAGGACGAGATCTCCGTCCTGTGGGAACCCTTCTTCGCGCCGCCGCCCCCGGCGGACTGATCGGCACCCGACCCCTGTTTGCGGCAAACCCTTATACGGCCGAGCCGTTGGGTTCGAGGTCCCTTTCGGGACACCTCGGAGCCTAGGGATCGGGCGGCCCATTCCATGGAGCAAGCGATCGTCCTGTTGTCCGGCGGCATCGACTCCGCCGTCACCCTCTGGTGGGTGAAGGCCCAAGGCTGGGACGTCCGTCCGCTGACCTTCGACTACTACGGCCGCCCGAAGCGCGAGCATGCGGCCATCGACGCCCTCGTGAAGCGGGCCGGAGTGCCGGCCGTGCGGACCGTGGACCTGCCCTTCCTCAAGGAGGTGGACGATCTCCGGTCCACGGGCATCCCCAACAAGATCCTCCGGGATTCCCCCGAAGGGTACATCCCAGGGAGGAATCTGATCTTCTACAGCATCGCCGCATACTACGGGGAGTTGGACGGCTCCCGCTACATCGTCGGCGGGCACAACGGTCTCGACGCGGAGTCCTTTCCCGACGCAAGCCCGAAGTTCTTCAACTTCCTGAACAGCGTGTTCCACCTCAGCGTGTGGTCCTACGAGAAGTCACCCCTCCAGGTCGTCATCCCGCTCAGCGGGAAGTCGAAGGAAGAAGTCCTCCGGATGGGCCTGTCGATGAAGGTGCCCTTCGAGGTGACCTGGTCCTGCTACTGGGACAAGGATGTCCACTGCGGCACCTGCGTCTCCTGCCGGGAGCGGAAGGCCGCCTTCGCCGCCCTCGGCCTGAAGGACCCGGTGGCCTACGAGCCGTGAGGGCATCACCGCGAAAAGGTTTATGCCGCATGAGGATTCCCCTCCCAGCGAGATGTACACAACCACGACCCGGTCGGTCCACGCGATCCGTTTCTTGGAAGAAGGAAGCCACAACGTGCGCATGCGCCAGCTGATCGGTCGCGAGGACGGGGCCCGCAAGACCTCGATGCACGAGCTCATCGTGGGCAAAGACGGGTATTCGGCGAAGCACGCCCACGAGTGGGACCATCAGCTCGCCGTCACATCGGGGCGGGGCCTCGCGTTGGTCGCCCGCAAGAGGATCCCGCTGCGGCCGGGCGTAGTGCTCCTCGTGCAGTCCAACGAGGAACACCAGTTCTTTCAGCGGGGGAAGGATCCCCTCGTCTTCCTGACCGTGACCCCCATCTAAGAGCGCAACCGGAGCTGCATCCGCGCACAGGCCAGGCCAACCTTTATGGCCGCCGCACCCTTGGGCGAACCCGTGAAGCTCGGGATTACGGAGTACATCGACTGCGCTCACCACCTGCCGGGCCACGAGCGCTGCGGCTCCTTCCACGGGCACACGTACCGCGTCGACGTCTTCGTCGAGGGGGAACACAAGGGCGGGATGCTCCTCGATTTCGCGGACTTGAAGAAGACCACCCGCGCGGTCCTCGCGGAATACGACCACAAGGACTGGAACACGTTCCTTGAGTACCCCACCGTCGAGAACATCTGCGAGCTCATCTCGAAACGCCTGCAGGACGCCATCAAGTTCCCCGTCCACGTGCGGGTGTGGGAAGGTCACGGGAAGTACGCGGAACTCTGAGGAAAATGGTTCCACTCCGAAGCCCTCCGTGGAATCGAGCCCTTTTCTGAGGGGGACCGAGGAAAAGAGCCCCGACGCGCCAAGGATTGGCGTACCCTCATATCCCCCCGCCTCCATCGCGGCATCGATGTCGGGCCTCGTCGAAGCCATCGACGCCGAGGCCCATGGCGATTTCGCGGAGGCCCTCGAGCACTACGCGAAGCTCACGGAGTCCGGGTCCGCGTTAGACCGCATCGGGATATTCCAGGCCCTCGCACGCTGCCACGAGAAGCTCGGCCGTCTCAAGGAGGCAGGCGTATGGCGACGCAAGGCGGGCCAGGGCTACCTCGTTCTTGCCGACGGGGAGATGGTGAGGGACGAGCGGCAGTACCTCGCTCTCGTCGAGTACCGCAACGCGGTGCAAGACCTCCAGGGCGATTTGTCCCTGAAGGATGTGGCCAAGGAGTACGCCGCGGTTCTCAAGGAGAATTTCTCCGGAGGCGCGGAGGGCCTCACCCACGAGGGCCTCTTCGCCGGCGCGTTCTTCCAGGCCCTCGGGGACCCTCTGACTGCCGCGAAGTACTACTTCGACACCGCGGAGGCCATGAGCGAACAGGCCGCGGACACGAACGACGCGGGCCTGAGGGCCGCAACGATCCTCGCGTATAAGCGCGCGATGGAATCCGCAACGAAGGCCGGGCGCCCCGACGTGGCTCGGGTGGCCCAGATACGGGCCTACGACCTTGAGCAGCTGGGGTGAGGTGGGATCATGTGCACCCTGATTGCCCTGTGGCGAGCCGTGGACGGCCACGACCTCGTGGTCGGCATGAACCGCGACGAGAGCGCGATGCGGCCTGCGGAGCCGCCTTCGTACATCGAGGGCATGCCGCCCATCGTGGCCCCTCGGGACCGCAAGGCCGGTGGTACGTGGCTGGGCGCGAGCGGGACGGGGCTTGTAATCGCGCTCTCGAACCGACGTGGACGGGACTCACCAACCGCGCGCTCCCGCGGACTTCTCGTCCTGGACGCCCTCGAGCTGCCCACGGTCCCCGCCGTGGACGTGTTCCTCCAGCGGGCGGTGGCGTCCCACGAGTACAACTTCTGGAACCTGCTCACCGCGAGCCGCAAGGAGCTGCGGTTCTTCCGATATGACGGCCAGGTTTCCATGACACGCGGTCACGAAGGGCTCAACGTCCTCACGAACGACGGCGGCAACGCGGTCACGGATCCGAGGACGAGGACCGTGCAGGACCTCCTCGCGCGGTCCCCGTACCGCGACATCTCCGACGCGGTGCGCACCCTGCAGTCCGCGCTGCGGCATCATGCGGACGCGGGCAGCGCGAGCCTTTGCCTCCATGGGACCGGCGGCGGCACCGTTTCCTCGACGATCCTCGCCCTCAACAACGCGGATCCCGGAGAGAACGTCCTCCTCTACGCGGACGGCGCGCCCTGCCAAACGCCGTACCGAGACTACCACGAGGTCATCCGCCGCCTGCCGAGCCCGGACTGAAAGCGAAAAGGCTTTTCCCCGCCCGCCGCTACGCCCGCCCGTTGCCCGGCATCACGGACGTCCACGTGCACCTGGAGCCCTACAAGAACCTCAAGCCCGCCGTGCTGGAGACGATGCGGCGGGAGATGAAGGACTTCGATGCCCTCGTGAAGAAGATGGAGGATCCCCGCGCCCTCCTCGACCACCTGGACGCCGTGGGCGTGGAGCGGGCGTGCTTGATCAACTACGCCGCCCCGGAGGTCATGGGCCTCGGGCTCGACGTGAACGGTTTCGTGTCCAAGTACGCGGCGGAGGACCCGAAGCGGCTCATCGCCTTCGGCGGGGTCCACCCGCGTCTCACGGAGGACCCTGTGGGGGACGTCGAGCGCCTGGCGTCCCAGCTCGAGATGCGCGGCCTCAAGATCCACCCGCCCCACCAGCTCTTCGCCCCGAACGCCTATGTCGATGGGAAGATGCCGAACCTCTGGCTCATCTACCGCACCGCGGAGAAGCTCGGGCTCCCAGTGATGGTCCACACGGGCACGTCGATCTTCCCCGGCGCCCGCTCCAAGTTCGGGGACCCCTTGGCCCTCGAGGACGTGGCCACCGACTTCCCCGACCTCACGATCCTCATGGCCCACGGCGGCCGTCCCTTCTGGTGCGAGACGGCCTTCTACCTGGCCCGCCGCCACGCGAACGTCTACCTGGACATCTCGAGCATCCCGCCGCAGCGGCTCCTCCAGTGGTTCCCGCAAATCGAGAAGGTGGCGGACAAGGTCCTCTTCGGCTCGGACTGGCCCGGACCCGGAATCCCCGGGATCAAGGAGGAGATTGAAGCCGTGCGTGCCCTGCCCCTTTCCGACGGGTTCAAGGAGAAGCTCTTCGTGAAGAATGCGCGGAAAGTCTTCCGCTGAGCGGGCGAGCGGTTATCTGCCCCGCGACGTTTGGCGGCGCGGGAAAGCGATGGCGGTCGCGCGCGTCGCGTACTGGAAGTTCATGCAGGGCCAGCGGGAGCGGGGAAAGAAACTGCTGGACGAGATGGTAGATATGTTCCAGTACCCTGGAGTCCTGGGCTCGATTTGGCTCGACTCGACGGAGAACCCGGACTCGAGCCTGAGCTTCGTGATCTTCGAGAGCCCAGAGGCCCTGGAGGCGGACGCAAAGGATCCGCGGTTACGGGAGGCCCTGAAGCCCATGGCCGCGGTCGTCGAGCGGCTGCCTCCCGAACTCCACGCCTACGAGGTGGACTTCGTACGGCTTCGGGCGGGATTCGGACAAAGAGCTTAATCGTCCCGCCGAGTAGGGTTCCACGGAGGAAACATGCAAACCATGGGCAAGGAAGAGGTCGCGACGCTCGCCGGCGGTTGCTTCTGGTGTCTCCAGCCGATCTTCGACGAGCTCAAGGGCGTCAAGCAGGTGGTCGTCGGCTACTCCGGGGGTCACGTGTCGAACCCGAGCTACGAGGCCGTGTGCACGGACACGACCGGTCATGCGGAGGCCGTGCATGTCACCTTCGACCCGAGCATCATCTCCTACCAGGACCTGCTGTACGTCTTCTTCACCGTGCACAACCCGACGACCCTGAACCGCCAGGGGGTCGACGACGGCATTCATTATCGCTCCGCGGTCTTCACTCACAGCCCGGAGCAGAAGGCGACCGCGGAGCGCGTAATCGCCGAGGTCACCGCGAAGGGTCTCTGGGACGACCCCATCGTGACGGAGGTCACGCCCTTCTCGAACTTCTATCGCGCGGAGGAGTACCACCAGGACTACTTCCGAAAGAACCCGGGCGCGGGCTACTGCCGCGCCGTGATCGCACCGAAAGTCGCGAAGTTTCGCAAGGCCTACGCCGCGCAGCTACGCAAGTGACGCGGACATCCAAAGGCACTTAACCGCCCCCCGCATCTGTTCATGCCCATGGCGGAGAACCGCCTCGCCAAGGAGACGTCCACCTACCTGCGCTCCGCGGCCCGCCAGCCCGTGGACTGGTACAGCTGGGGCGACGAGGCCTTCCGCAAGGCAGGGGAACTCGACCGGCCGATCCTCTTGGACATCGGTGCCTCGTGGTGTCACTGGTGCCATGTGATCGATCGCGAGTCCTACGAGGACGCCTCCCTCGCGAAAATCATCAACGAGCAGTTCATCGCGATCAAGGTCGACCGCGACGAGCGGCCCGACATCGATGCGAGGTACCAGCAGGCCGTGGGCTCCCTCACGGGCTCGGGCGGATGGCCTCTCACCGCGTTCCTCACTCCGGACGGGAAGGTGTTCTACGGTGGCACCTACTTCCCGCCCAAGGACTCGGTCAACCGTCCGAGCTTCCGCCACGTGCTCCAAGCCGTCGCGGACCACTATCGGAAGAACAAAGGGGAAGCCCTCCGCGACGCGGAGTCGCTCCACCAGACCATGGCGGAGTCCCGGGGCTCCGTGTTGGATAAAGTCCCCGTAAACGAGACCCTCCTGAAGGAGGGAGTGGACTCGTTGCGGGGCCAATTCGATCCCGTGAACGGTGGCTTCGGCGGAGCCCCCAAGTTCCCCCATCCCGGGGCGATGGAGTTCCTCCTGGCGCGGCACCACCGCACCCGCGAGGACGGCCTGAAGAACATCGTCCTCCGCACGCTGCAGGGGATGGCCCATGGCGGCGTGTACGACCAGGTGGGCGGGGGGTTCCACCGCTATTCAACGGACGGCCAGTGGATCGTCCCGCACTTCGAGAAGATGATCTACGACAACGCGGGGTTGCTGACGAACTACGTCCACGGATGGCAGCTGACCGGCGCGCCGCTCTTGAAGGAGACCGCGGAGGGCATCCTCTGGTGGATCGAGGCAGTCCTCTCCGATCGGGAGAAGAGCGGGTACTTCGCGAGCCAGGATGCTGACGTGGGCCTTGACGACGACGGCGACTACTTCACCTGGACCCTCGACGAACTCAAGCCCTCCATCCCAGCGGAAGAAGCCCGCGTGCTCGCCCTGTACTATGACGTCGGCGAGCGGGGGGAGATGCACCACAACCCGAGGAAGAACGTGCTCTACGTGGACAAGACACCGGAGGAGATCGCCGCGGAGCTGCGCCTGAGCGAGCCGCACGTGCGGGCCGTGATCGCCCTCGGGAAGAGACATCTCAAGGAGGCTCGGGACCGGAGGACCGCGCCCGCGGTGGACCCGACGATCTACGCCTCGTGGAACGGCATGATGGCCTCCGCCTGCCTGGAGGCGGGGGTCGCCTTGAATCGCGAGGACGTCACGGACTTCGCCCTGAAGACGCTGGATCGAATCCTGGCGAAGCTCTGGACGAAGGATCATGGCATGTGGCACGGTCTCTCGAACGGCGAGCGCAGGGTGCGTGGCCTCCTCGAGGACCACGTTTTCATGATCGACGCCCTCCTCGTCGCCCAGACGGTGACCGGGGACCCGATGTACCTGAAGAAAGCCGAAGAAGTGATGGTCTTCACCCTCCGGCACTTCTGGGACGCGGACCGGAAGGGGTTCGTGGACCTCGCTCCCGATCTCCACGAAGGCGTGGGTCTGAGCCTGAAGGAAATCCGTCGCCGTCCGATCGAGGACTCGCCGTACGCCGGAGCGAACGCGGTGGCGGCGCTGTGCCTTCAGCGGCTGCACGCCCTGACGGGCAACGACGAATACCGCCTGAAGCACGACGAGATGATGATCGCCTTCGCCGGCGAAGCGAGCCGATTCGGGCCCCTGTTCATGGGCACGTATCACCTCGCGGCGGAAGTCTGGGTGCATCCGCCCGCAGAGGTGGTCATCCTCGGGTCCCGAGAAGACCCGAAAGCCCGCGCCCTCCATGCGGCCGCGGCGTCCACGTATGCTCCCGGCAAGACCGTGCTCGTGGCCGAAAATGCCGACGCCTATGTGCCCGATGCCGTCGAACACATGCGCAAGACCCCCGAGGCGAAGGCGGGTCCCGTGGCCTTCGTCTGCTCCGGGACCGTGTGTTCACCGCCGACGTCGGATCCCGAGCGGCTGCGGGCCATCCTTCGGAGCGGAACGGGCACGATCTGAACTCCGTGCGAATCTTTCGCATGCCTCTTCAATCCCCGCGACAAGTTTAAGGTCCCCGCTCCCCAGGCCTTATGGCCCCGACGGTCCTGCCCCGGAGGGAGGTTCGACAGCATTCCCGCCCGGACGGCCGAGGTTCTCCTGATCGGGTGCGGCGCCGTGGGGTCCGTGATCGCGCGGCACCTGTGCGCCAGCGACGGAATCGAGAACGTGGTCCTCGCCGACGTGGACGGGGACCTGGCGAAACGCGCGGCGTCGGAGACGCGCAGCCCCAAGAGCCACGCCCAGCGGCTCGACGCGGGCGACGAGGGGGCGTTGAAGGAGGCCATGACCGGTTGCGGCCTCGTGATCAACTCGGCCATGCCGCGCTTCAACCGCACAATCCAGAAGGCCGCGCTGGAAACCGGGCTGCACTACTTGGACCTGGCGAATGACTCGAGCGACCCCTTCACGGACACCGACGCCTGGCGGTCCGCGGGCCTCACAGCCCTCCTCGGCATGGGCGAGGACCCCGGCCTGAGCAACATCTTCGCTCGATACGCGGCCGACGGGATGGATCGCGTGGAGTCAATCAAGGTCCGCGACGGGGACACGGCCTCGAGCCCCGAATATCCGTTCATCGCCCTCTTCAGCCCGGAGACGTTCGTCGAGGAGACCTTGAGCCCTTCCCGCATCTGGCGGGACGGCGCCTACGAGCCGGTTCCGCCGTTCGGAGAGTCGGAGGTCTTCGAGTTCCCGGACCCCGTGGGGAAGCAGACGGTGTACTCGGTGGACCACGAAGAGGCGGACACCCTGCCCCGCTTCATCGGGAAAGGCGTGCGGTACGTGGACTTCAAGCTCGCCCTCGACCCGACGACGGTCCAGAGCCTCAAGCTCTTCCGGGACCTGCACCTCCTGGACCGCGGGCCCGCGGGCGGGCCGGATCCCCGGAGGGCCCTGTTCTCCCGGATCCCGAAACCGGCGGACCTCATCGGCCGGGTGGACGGGTACGCGGCCCTCGTCGTCGAGGTCGCTGGTGACAGGGGCGGGGAACGGCGGACCCACACGATCTACACGGTCATGGGCCACCGGGAGGCAGCGAAGAAGTTCGGGACGACGGCCACGGCCTACGTCACCGGGACGGGCGCCGCGGTGGGCGCGCTCCTCCTGGCCAGCGGCGTCATCACGACCCGCGGAAAGCTGTCCCCCGAAGAGCTCGACCCCAAGCCTGTCTTCCCTCTGCTGCGGGAGCGGGGCATCGAGGTGAGGGAACGCGTGACGACGGCGCGGGCCCTGGGCTAGACCTCGAGGTTCTGCTCGAGGACCTTCCGGAAGGCCGGCGGGATGGGCTTCGACCGTTTCTTCGCGTAGTCGTAGGAGACGAGGACGGACGTGGACTTCGCGATGAGACGACCGGTCTTCTTCTCCGTGATCTCGTAGCTCAGGATGAAGGAGGTGTTGCCGACCTTGGAGGGCCACACGGCCACCTGGACCCGATCTCCCCATTCCGCGACCGAGACGTAGTCGATGTCCACGTGGGCCAGGATGAAATCGATCTCGTGCAGGCTGCGCTTGAAGTTGTGCTTCAGGTAGAACTGGGTGCGGGCCAGCTCGCAGTACGACAGGTACACGGCATTGTTCACATGGCCCATGCCGTCGATGTCGCGGAAGCGCATCTGGATGTCGATTGTAAAGCGCGCCATCTCCCGCAACAAAGACACCGTCCCGCGAAAAACGTTTGGGTACTCAACCCTCTCTCACGAGACGGGTGAACTCTTCCGACATCTCTATCACGACCTGCTTCGAAGGCTCGCCGAGAATCGGAGACCGCGCGGGCAGACTCACCTTCGCTAGATCGCGGTAAATCATCCACGACAGCTCGATCCGCTTCGCGAGGACGTCGTCCACCTTCCGGATCACTTTGGCGGGCACCCCTCCAATCACGCTACCCTCGGAGAACTCTGCCGACTCTCGTACGACGGCCCCGGAGGCCACAACGGACCCTCGACCGATGACCGCGCCGCTGTTGATCGTCGCGTTCATTCCAATGAGGCACTCCTCGGCGATCGCGCAGCCGTGGACCACGGCCGCGTGCCCTATCGTCACCTTGTCCCCGACCACGCAGGGCATCCCGCGATCGACATGGAGGACCGCGTTGTCCTGGACGTTGGAGTCGCGTCCGACCCGGACGGCGTCGAAGTCCCCGCGGAGCACCGCGCCGTGCCAGACGCTCGCCCCCTCCGCCACGGACACGTCCCCTGCGAGGACCGCGCTCGGAGCGACGTAGATCATCGACGAAGGAACGCGCCGAGGGCTTTCAAGACTTCGCGTCACTCCAGGTTCACGAGGACGTTCTTCACGTGGGTGTAGAAGAGCACGGCGTCCGCGCCTTGCTCCTGGCCCAGGCCGGACTGCTTCCAGCCCAGGAACGGGGTCTGGGGGAAGGTCACGGGGTACTCGTTGATCGTCACCATCCCCGTCTTCAGCCGTCGGGCGATCCCATGGGCCTTGCCCACGTCCTGGGTCCACAGGCCCGCGGACAGCCCGTAGGTCGTGTCGTTCGCCCGCGCGATCGCATCGTCCAAGTCCCGGAAGTCCCAGGCCGCGAGCACGGGCCCGAAGACCTCCTCGCGCGCGACGCGGCTCGCCTCGGGGGGGCTCTCGAAGAGCGTGGGCAGGACGAAGTTGCCCTCCTTCAGCTTCGGATCCTCGGGACGACGGCCGCCCGCCGTGGGTTCGCTGCCGCCCTGGACCCCGTCCTCGATGGCGAGCAGGACGCCCGCGGCCTGATCGCGAGAGACGAGGGGGCCCATCTGGGCGTCCTCCAACCCGGGCCCGAGGCGTATCTTGCCCATCTGTTCCTTGAGCTTGGAGAGGAAGCCAGCCGCGACGTCCTCGTGGACGAGGAGCCTGGAACCGGCCCAGCACATCTGGCCCGCGTTCTGGAAGGCGCCGTTGAGGACGCCCCGGACCGCCCGGTCGAGCTTCGCGTCGGGCAGGACGATCTGCGGGTTCTTGCCGCCGAGCTCGAGGGTCGTGGGCACCACGCGGTCCGCGACCATGCGCAGGAGCTGCTTGCCCGTCTCCGTGGATCCCGTGAAGGTGACGCTGTCCACGTCCCGGTGGCGGGCGAGGGCTTCCCCCACCGCGCGACCGGGGCCGGGGACCACGTTCAGCACGCCGGCGGGGAATCCGGCCGCCGTGGCGAGCGCTCCGAGCTTCAGGGCCGTGAGGGGCGTCAGAGTGGCGGGCTTCAGGACGACCGTGTTCCCCGCGGCGAGAGCGGGCGCGATGCCGCGGCACGCGAGCAGCAGCGGATAGTTCCATGGCGCGATGTGGGCCGTGACGCCGAGGGGATCCCGCAGCGTGTAGTCCAAGCGGGCGCCGGGGACGGGGATCGTGTCCCCCTGAATTTTATCAGCAAGGCCTGCATAATATTCGAAGAGCTTGTACACGTAGGCCATGTCCCCCTTCGCTTCCCGGAGGGGCTTGCCCTCGTTCAGGGACTCGAGCCGGGCGAGCTCTTCGAAATGATCGCGCACCTGCTGGCCCAGGAGCCACAGCAGCCGCCCTCGCTTGCTGGGGTCCTGGTCCCGCCAGTCGGGGGATTCGAAGGCCTTTCGTGCGGCTTCCACCGCCGCGTCCACGTCCTCCTCGGTCCCCGAGGCCACGCGGGCGACGGGACGGTTCGTCGCGGGATCGAGGATCTCCGCATACCTGCCGGACGACGCGGGGATGGACTTGCCGCCGATGTAGAGGCCGTGCTCCTGGACGTCCGTGGGCTTCCCTGCTCTGCCAACGTGGCGGGCTCGTATAAGCGTGGCGCATTCCCGCGGGCCACCGATGGCCTCTTATGCGGACGTCGCATGCGGGCGCCCGAGGATGCGCTCATGCCCGATGTGCTGCGCCAGACCCGCCGCCTCCTCTGGCGGGACGCGGCGCGGCACTCCTTCGAGCTGCGTCCGATGCTCCTCGACCAGTTCCGCCACGAGGACTTCCGCGGGAGGCGCGTCCTCGACGTGGGCACGGGAGAAGGGCGCCTCGCCTTCGTCGCCGCCGCGGTGGGAGGGCGCGTGATCGGCGTGGACCACGACCGCGCGAGGCTCCAGGTGGCCCGTGCCTATGCCGGCGTGCGGGACATCCGCCACGCGGATTTCGTGTACGGGGACGTGGAGAAAACGCCCTATCGCGAATTCTCCGCGGATCCCTTCGATTTCGTCATCAGCAACCTGTGCATGTCTCCGGAAATCGTCTGGCATTCCTCGCGGGCCCTCAAGGCCGGAGGGAAGTTCATCTTCTGCTGCCACCACGGAGACCATTGGAAGGAGACGCGCCGCGGATCGCGGTGGGCCTTCTACGAGGACGTGATGGCGGACCTGCTCCGCGAGAACCACTTCGATATCGAGTTCATGGGCGTGGACACGATCGTCGCGGAGTTCGAGAAGCTGCGGGAGGTCGAACTCTTCCTGCGGGACGAGACGGTCCGCAAGTGGGTGGAGGACGGACGCTGGGAGGAACTGTCCGATTCCTTCGCCCGCGGGGAGAAGACCCTGACGCAGTCGTACCTGATTGTCAAGGCGCGACGCCTAGCCCACGGATTCGCGGCGGAGTGACTCAGGCTCTCCGTGGGCGTTGCCGCGTGTAGCCCATGTCCGGCCCGGTCGGGATCTGGAGCCGCCCGTTCGGAGATTCGGGAAGGACGCGCCGGAGGAGGAAGATCATGTCCGTGAACCGGGACTCGACCTCCTTCACGGCGGCCATCGCATGCCTCGGCCGTCACCACAGGACCCGTCGCGAAAAGGGATCCGCCCGAATCACGCCCCCAATCGGCAAAGCTCATGAGACGTCAGGGGTTACCCGCGCGAGACGCATGTACCTCGGAGCCCACGTGTCCATCGCGGAGAGCATCGCCTTGGCGCCGCAGCGCGGTCAGGCGATTGGCGCGGAGGCCATCCAGATCTTCTCCCGCAATCCTCGCAAGCTGCGGGACACGAAGCCCCTCGCCCTCAAGGACACCGTCGGGTTCCCGGCGAACCTCTTGGCCCATGGAATCCGGCGAGCGGTCATCCACGCGAACTACCTGATCAACCTGGCCTCGCCGAAGAAGTCCATGCTCAAGGTCTCCCGCGAGGCGTTCAAGGACGAGCTCGAGCGGGCCCAGCAGCTCGGCTTGCGGGAGGTCATCTTCCATCCCGGCGCCCACCTGGGGAAGGGTGAGGCCCACGGGCTCAAGACCGTCGCGGAGAGCCTCGACTGGTGCCTGAGCCATTCGAGCGCGGCCGACGTGTTTGCATGCCTGGAAAACACCGCGGGCCAGGGGACCGTCGTGGCGCACACCTTCGAGCAAATCGCGGAGATTGTCGGCCACAGCTCCTATCCGGACCGACTTGCGGTCTGCATCGACACCTGCCACGCGTTCGCCGCCGGATACGATTTCCGGACGAGGACGGGCTACGAGGAGTTCGTGGGGACCGTCCGGGAGACCGTGGGCCTGTCGCGGGTGCGGGCCTTCCACCTGAACGACTCGAAGGGCGATCTGGGTTCCCACCTGGACCG
>Ga0265292_1001344_pt1 | contig 22023 bp, 22 predicted proteins | sample Munlanlewell296A_FD_189080 | JGI IMG/M metagenome (GOLD analysis project Ga0265292, IMG submission 189080) | Leachate microbial communities from a municipal landfill in Southern Ontario, Canada - Leachate well 296A | ecosystem: Engineered > Solid waste > Landfill > Unclassified | place: Canada... | reverse complement strand
CGTCCTTGAAAAACAACAAGTTGACTCGATTTTCTTTTGTTATTTTCTATTGTTCCAAAAATAATTTTCCCTGCATGCCCGGGAACGGTAGAAACTGGGTAGTTCGGAATTTCCGATGTCGGCACAATAAGCGGAGAGGAAATCTGATCTGCAAAATCGCCTAGTCCGGAACCGAGAATAACAGCGATTCTGGGTTTTACGGCAATTTTTGACCGGAGATACGTGAGTGAATCGTTAAGGCGAGAATTATCCATATACTTCTTTAGAATCTTGAAAAGCCATGAAAAAATTCCGTAGCTTTATTTGTAGTAGTCTGTTTTTATCCGACCAGAATACCGGCAATAGTTGCTGTCATCAATGTAGAAAGAACACCCCCGAGAACTGCTCTTAATCCTAACGATGCAATATCTTTCTTTCTATGCGGTGCCATGGGCGAAATACCGCCAATTTGAATTGCAATCGAAGAGAAGTTTGCGAAACCGCATAGCGCATAGGTTGCCATCATTACGCCTTTGTCGCTCATTGCACCTGATTTTAACAAAGTAGCAAGATCTAAATAGGCAACGAATTCATTTAAGACAATTTTTGTCCCCAATAGGCTACCAAAATTAAAAGCATCATTCCAAGGTACTCCAATGGCAAACCCGACGAACTGTAATACTGATCCAAAAAGGAACTGCATGGATAATGTCTGCTTGAAATGGTCCTGAAGATATGCATTTATTCCGGTGAGGTCTCCAACATATCCAAGCATACCATTAAACATTGCTATTAACGCTATGAATGCCAATAACATACCGCCGACATTCAATGCAAGCTGAAGTCCATCAGAAGCACCGGTTGCAGCTGCTTCAATCGCATTCGATGCATTCTTTTCAACTTCCAGTTTGACGGTTCCTTTTGTTTTTGGTTCTTCTGTTTCAGGATAAATAATTTTCGAGATGGCAAGGGAAGCAGGTGCAGCCATTGTGCTGGCCGCCAGCAGTTGAACAGCAAATTTTAATTGTCCTTCGGCTAACGGGATATTATTTGCCTCTGAAAAAGACTGACCGAGCATTTGAATGTAACTTGCCATAACACCGCCGGCAATTGTCGCCATTCCTCCCACCATGATAGTAAGGATCTCGGAATTTGTCATTGTGCCGATATAAGGACGAATAAGCAGCGGTGCCTCAGTTTGTCCTACAAAAATATTGGCAGTATTAGAAAGAGATTCAGCACCGCTGGTTCCGAGCACTTTTACCATTACTTTTGCCATTACACGAACAACCGCTTGAAGAATACCAAGATAATATAAGAGTGAAGTTAACGCTGAAACGAAAATAATGGTCGGCAAAACCTGAAATGCAAAAAAGAATCCGAGGGAACGTTCGCCCGAATTCATTGCCAGAGACCCGAAAACAAATTGCGCGCCAACAAGCGTATAATTGAGAAGTGCCACAACTCCGGTTCCGATACCATCGATGACATCTTTTAACAATCCTAACGGCCAGAACCATGTACGCAACGTTGAGCTGTGGATAATAAAAATAGCAAAGGTCAATTGTATGCCGAACGCTTTTGCAACGAGCGGCCAGTTGACCCGTTTTTTATTGTTTGAGAAAAGAAATGCGAAACCAATGATGAAGGCGACACCAAAAATACCGCGTACGATTGACAAGATGTCCATAACGAAGACTGTTTGAATGAATAAAATTCCATAGATCCGGCGTTGTTTCTAACCCGCGGAGCAGTGGTCTGATTAATCAGGTATGTAATGACATTTTCTGCAGCGCGCTTCGTACGAATCTGCTGCACCCACTACAACCCGATCCACATTGGCGATCTTGCGCTGCGTACGGTCAGCCGGATTGCCGCAGACGACGCAAATCGCCAGCGTTTTGGTTATGTATTCTGAAATTGCCAGGAGCTGTGGCATCGGTTCGAATGGTACTCCGCGATAATCCTGATCGAGTCCGGCCACAATCACACGTTTTCCTTCGTCTGCGAGTTTATTGCAAATGCCGACAACGGACATGTCGAAGAATTGTACTTCATCGATTCCGATCACCTGCGCATCTTTAGCTAAATCGAGGATCTCTTCGGCTTTGTCGATAACGATGGATTCGAGTGCTTGAGTGTTATGGGATACAATCTGATTTGCGGAGTAGCGATTATCTATTCGAGGTTTAAAGATAAGCACTTTTTGTCGTGCAATCTGCGCCCTGCGCAGACGCCGGATCAATTCTTCCGTTTTACCGCTGAACATACAGCCGGCAACGACTTCGATCCAGCCGATATTTTGAGGGGCTTGCTGTTGAGTAACTTCCATACCAATGAACGTGCGAACGTGATAATGTATTTTCTTTCAGTGAACTACGGAGAGAATATAGAGAATTCATGTTCGAATTTCAAAGAGAAAAACGTTACGCCAGTGTCAAGACTGTCAATTCTGCAGGGCAGTTAATCCGGAATGGAATGCCGGTAAATCCGATTCCATTATTTACATAAAGATTAGATTGATCCAGCATGTAATGACCGGAAATATATTTTGATGTCAAAGCAGCTAGTGAAATGGGTGTACGGTCAATCGTTCCAAACACGATCTGTCCGCCGTGTGTGTGTCCGCTTAATGTCAGATTGATTCCGAATTCTTTCGCTTGTTGGAAAAAATACGGTTTGTGACAGAGGAGAATCTTTGGTTGATCGTTCTTCGCAAATGCCATCGCTTTTGTCATGTATTCTTCGGGCGGTGTACCGCGGCCAATATCATCTACGCCAAGCAGATTTATAAATGACGCTCCCATCTGAATTTGAATGGCATCGTTGCGTAATAATTTGATTCCACAGGCATCCACTTCTTTTGCCACGCGTTCAACATCGTTCGCAAAAAAATCGTGATTCCCCAGACAACCATAAATTCCATGCGGGGCTTTTAATTCAGAGAATGCTTCGGTGAACGGATACACCTCTTCGGTTTTGCTGTTAACGAAGTCGCCAGTGACAACAATCATATCGGTGTTGAGTCCGTTCATTTCCGTTACGTATGCAAGCATATCCTCCTTGTTCATGAAGATACTGGAGTGGATATCGCTCATTATGCCGATGGTAAATCCTTTAAACTCTTCCGGAAGATTCGGAATGACAATCGTTTTCCTGTTTATTTCAAACTCTCCGGCGGATATCGCTCCTGCGGTTGCTCCAACAAATGAATATGCCGAAAGTCCGATTGTGCTTTTTTCCAGAAAAGACCGTCGTGAAGCATCGAATTTTTTAAATTGCGGAGTTTCTTTCATGGAATGTACCTTTCCGTTAAGTACAGGATGTAAAGAAGCTAATTTTATTGTGAGTCTGAAGGGAAGCCTTACTAATATTGCGATTCCTAACGCAAGAGCTATAAAAAGAGTTGCAATATGCCAAATAAAAATTGGCATCAAAAAAGCGATCATGGTATTGGATAGTTGCGTAAAATGCCATAAGTAACCGAGGATGAACACTAATGGAATATTAAAAAACAGAAATACCCCGGCGGTTACGGGAAGCAGAGTGGTGGAATTTGGGAACTTGTATCGAAAAAATCGACGAAGTACAGTAAATAGGTACTGTTGGACGAGTAACAGAACAATGGCCGAGAAGATTCTGATCATAGAAATTCTTTATCTTGATTTTTTTACTCTTTTTCGCTACTTTTGTTTCATAAAAAGCAACGAATCTACTATCAAAAAAGGAACATAATGTATTTCACTTTAGTTTTCATCGAGATCGTCATCGCAATACTTCTTATTCTGGTCATTTTAATGCAAAATAGCAAAGGTGGCGGACTTGCTGCCGGATTTGGTGGCGGAAATATCGGAACAGTATTCGGAGTACGCCGGGCATCAGATTTTCTTTCCAAATCAACAACGTATCTTGCAACATCTTTTATCGTTATTGCACTGGTGATCAATCTTTTCTTTCTTCCCGGAAAAGGAAAAACACAGGAAAGCGTGATACAAGGAGGACAGTCAACCACTGTTCCTGCACCTCAAATTCCTGCTCAAACGCAGCCGCAACAATCTAATCCGTAATTTGTCACACAAAAAAAAATGAAAGCCCATAGGATAAATACTATGGGCTTTTTTATTATGAAACTACGAAATCTGACAGCGGTATCTTTATTCTTCTGTGTTTCGACAATACTTTTCGCGCAGTTGCGTCCGGAATGGACGAATGTTCAAAAAAAATCTATCGGCTCCGGATATTATTATGGTATCGGTATGTCTCAGGTCTCGACAGAAGAAGCGGATACCCGGGCATTTATCGAGTTTTCCCGCAATGTTGAAGTGAAAGTGAAGAGTGTGTTTCAGCGTGAAGTTTCAGAACAAGGAAAAGAATTTTCAGATGCAACAACAATTTCTACAGAACTGATTTCGGATGTGAGCCTGAAAGGGATTGCTGTTATAGAACGACATGTCGACACGACGGTGAACACGTTTTACAGTCTTATTCGATACCGAAAGACTGAATATGATTCGCTCATCCAATTTCAGATAGAGCGCGAAGTGGTGTTGATGAAAGTCCGGAACAAAATGGTGGAAGAAAAACGCCAAGAAGAACTTCGGTCACAGAAAGTGCAGAATCGGTTGGAAGAGGAGAAGAATAAAGAGGAGCTTCGCGCAAAGCAGGAACGGTTGACGATTGAACAGAAACGACGTCAGCAGCAGGACCAAGAAGAGGAACTGCTGCGGAAGGTGTATGGAGAATTTCTTACATCAGCACCGCCAGAGAAAGTGATAAGTTTTCGGAACGGTGAAATATCTAACGAAGAAAGCTCGTTGATGTTAAAAGGCGGACTATCGCCTTTTCAATTGAATGGTGTGATGTATGCTGTGCGGACCGGTATGTTTGAGATCGGCGCAACTGCGCTCTTCTGGAGAAAAAAGTTTGTTCAACAAGAAGCATCGCTGAAGATTCAGGTACTTCCGCGTGTCGGTGAATTCACTCGGACTTCGCTCTCCGTCGGAGCGGTGCAAGCAGTCGGATTGATTGCCGACAGCGGATATCAATTTAAGCGTTCAAAATATTCTATTTTTGTCGCCGGAAATGTCACTATGCCGGGGTATTCATATTCCACATTTTCATTCTACGGCGATAAGCGAAAAATATCAATCGGGATCACAACGTTTCCGTTTTATGAGCAGTTTAAAAACCACTTTGGTTTTATTTTGGAAATGAATTCAATTCTCGACAAGGATTTTCGTAATGAGAAAGGGAATGCATTTGTGGTAAATGGGGGAGTGCGGCTGCAGGCAAACGATACGTTCTCCACTCAATTGGTGTATGAAGATTATAATCGATTAGAACTGATTTTTGAATTTCAATTTTGAAAAGAGCTCCAACTTTTTTATATTTGTAGACATTAAAAGCACCTATGGCTCAATTGGTAGAGCAACTGACTCTTAATCAGTGGGTTCCAGGTTCGAGTCCTGGTAGGTGCACAATCGGCCGGACAAGTAAGCTTCGCTTATTATTCTGGCCGATGTTGTTTCAGAACGGACCAAACGGTTGACCTATCTGCTCGCCAGTCATTTTACGGTGGAGAAATTTTTGAGCCCGATGATTGATTGAACTCTTTGGTCTATCAAAACGGTTGATACCCTACCGTCTAAGTGAAATAAGCGGCATTCCATTTAACAAAATTTCTTCGTATAGTTGTACCCGGTTACGCATAAAAACTATCTATGAAAAAATTCTCTTATTTCGTTCTTCTTCAAAATGATGCAACGGTTCGGGGAAAAGAGTTGTTCGATGCATATCGTTCCGGCATACCGGAACGAATTTATTCCGGTGCAGTTGCATTTCAACAGACCAAAGCTGAGACGATCCAAAAGAACGGATCGATCCTGCGGGGCGGACTTTCCCATTTTTTATCGACACCTTTAAAATCCGATAAAGATGAAATTATTCGTCTAATTGAAGACAGTATCGAAAACACCGTTCTACAGTTTGATGCCGCGCCGGTTCTCACATCAGTCAATCATTCGGTATGGCGTGTCATGGAGCCTCAACAGGTACCGCTGCAGAGACAAATGGTTGGAGTCATCAAACGGTTATTAAGAAACGGAAGGACGATGTTGGTGAATGCGGGATGTTCATTCGGGAAAAATTCCGGCGATGTTGCTGTGTCGTTGTTTGAATTCGATGGATTTTCAACAGTACAAACTCTGCGCTCGATAGTCGGAACTATGACAGCCGAACAACAACTGACAGTTGTCAATGGTGCTGTTTTTTCATCAGTCATCGCAATTGGTCAGGATATTTTTTCGGAGAAAAATATTGCCGTGATTGATTTTGATGATCACACTGGTACCACTGCGGATCAATTGAACGAACGTATTCCCATTCTTCTTGATCAATTTGGAATTCAGCAGATCACTTTTTCCCGGCAGACACTGCATAGTTCGGTCGGTGCCGCCTGTCAACTGAGGATAGGAATGGATGTGACTAAACATCCCCTTGGTTCGGTAATTGTTTCCATCATCGGCGATAATACCGAATTGGAAGAAGCCATGACGATTCGTGGTTCCATTACAATGCTCGAACAATTCGCGTGAAGAAACTGCAGAACACCGAGTCCGGCGAACAAAAAAAACATCGGACCGCCGCAATACTCAATCTTCTCTTGAAAGAATATCCCAGCGATCAAACGGCATTGCAGTATGGAAATCCGTTTCAATTGTTGGTTGCCGTTATCCTTTCCGCACAATGTACGGATGCTAGAGTGAATCTCGTTACTCCGGAACTATTTTTTCGATTCTCAACACCGGAAGATTTTGCCTCAGCGGATATCGAAGAACTGGAATCGTTGATTTACTCGACCGGATTTTACCATAATAAAGCAAAAAATATCATCGGCTGTTCGAAGGCGTTGATACAAAATCACCAGGGTGTCGTTCCGGAATCGATGGAGGAGTTATTTCAATTGCCTGGCGTTGGAAGAAAAACTGCTAACGTCGTCCTTGGTGCAGCGTTTGGCAAAATTGAAGGCGTTGTTGTCGATACTCATGTTATGCGTTTGTCGAATCGATTAAAGTTGAGTGCAGAACAAGATGCAGTGAAGATTGAAAAAGATTTAATGCTGATAGTTCCCAAGAAGCACTGGTTTCATTTTTCACATTCATTAATTCTCCACGGAAGAAAAATTTGCTCTGCCCGGCGACCATTGTGTGCCCGCTGTTTACTCTCACGGTATTGTCCTTCCTCACAGGTGATAGATTCTTAATAGTAAGAAAGTTATACGCTGTTTCTTAATATTATACTCTAGTCTGCAAACAAGAATTTCTTCCTGTATTTCTGCTATTGTACAACGGAAAAAATATTTTTGAGAAAAATAAAATCGGAGAATGACGTCCTGTATTCAACGAAGAAAATAAGAATTACAACATTCTCACTTTGCTTTATCCTAATTCTTTTTCTAATTTTCTTAAAGCCATCTTCGAAAGTAAATATTTTTATTGTCATTCTGTGATCTGCGTTTTAGGCAGGTCGAATCTGCCTGCCGGTCCCCAAGGGACACCGTTGGTACAGGCATATTCACTTCATCAACCAATTTGCATTAGAGGGTACTGTTCAAATTGACGTGATGTCGTTTATAAGATACCTTCTATTGTGTCGTCTCAGAAACACCTTGAAATAATGTAATCCGAATAATCAGTCTATTTATTTAGGCTACTGCCAAATAAGCTGCGCTGACATAATAAAGAAATCTCTGATACACGACACTCGTAAGTACGTTCATCATTCTAATTCCTCTCCCTCCAAAAGGAGCGTGCTCTTTCGATTAAATATTTCAATCCGTTTTTACGAGAGTATCTTTGTGCGAATGAAGTCTCTTTTATCATAGGTTTTGGCTTCGACATATTCATGCGCGCAAATATATTGAAAACAGAAAAACGTTTTCACAAATAATACTTTTATGCCAAACAGAGATAACAATAATGAGCTCAATAAATTTCTTGAAGCATCGATAGATGCTGTTATTATTGTAGATGAAGCACATACCATTCTTTCCTTCAACACATCGGCAGAAGTATTGTTCGGATATCGTGCGGAAGAAATTCTTGGCAAAAAACTCACCACTTTAGTTCCAGAATATGTCCGAAAAGATCATGATGCCAATATAGCGCTGTTCGGTAACAGCGATGAAAGGTCCCGAAAAATGGGAAGCAGTATGTATGTGCATGGGAAGCATACGAATGGAAAAGATCTTTTTCTTGAAATACGGATATCAACATATACATTTGAGGGAAATAAATATTTTGTGGGAATAATTCGTGATTCTACGGAAAAGTACAAAGTGGAATCGGAATTACGCAGATTATCGGTTGCTGTAGAACAAAGTTCGGCCTCTATTATCATCACCGATCCAAAAGGAACAATTGAGTACGTGAATAAAGGATTTACAGAGACGACTGGATACTCTCTAGAGGAAGCTCGCGGCCAAAATCCTCGCATCTTAAAATCGGGCTTAACGCCACAGGAAACATTCGTCGATTTATGGAAATCGCTCAACGAGGGAAAACGGTGGAGTGGAATGTTTATTAACAAGAAGAAAAGCGGCGAACATTATTGGCAGCAGGCGACATTGTCCCCAATATTTACGCCGTCTGGAGAACTGATTAATTTCGTCGGCGTTATTGAAGATATCAGTCATCGAAAATTGAAAGAAGAAATACTGCGAGCGAACGAACAACGATACAGAACTTTCTTTGAAGATGATGTCAGCGGCGCATACATTGCAAAACCGGATGGAAATATTATTGTCTGCAACAAAGCGTTTAAACAAATATTTGAATTGGAATTCGCTGACGAAGGAAAAGATAATATTACGCTTCAATCGTTCTATGAAAATAAGGAGCAATGGGAAGCGACACTCGATCGATTGCAGCGGGAACATCGATTAGACAATCTTCGTGAGAAACTGAGAACATACACCGGAAATAGTGTTCATGTGGTAGAAAATTTGGTCGGAACGATTGATGAACACGGAGAACTGAGGGAGATTAACGGATATTTACTGAACGAAACCCGGTTAAAATTACTGGAACATCAATTACTGCAATCGCAAAAAATGGAAAGCGTCGGCACATTAGCTGCAGGCGTTGCCCATGACTTTAACAATGTTCTTGCCATTATCCTTAATGCGTCGGAAGTATTACGTCTGGAATTATCCGAAAATCCAAATGTTCTAAAATATATCGATGTAATAACACAAAGTGCAAAACGAGGATCAGACATTGCTAGAGAAATTCTTTTATTCTCTCGCCGCGATTTGATCAAATCTGTGCCGATTTCCGTCACTAATGCGCTGACGCAAATTATCAATTTCCTTGAGCACTCGCTTCCTAAGTCTATCACCGTAGAACTTCGAATACCGGAAGAACAAACATTCGAAATATTGGGAGATTATTCGTTGATAGAACAAATTTATATGAATTTAAGTATCAATGCTTCCGATGCGATGCCGCATGGCGGGAAATTGATCTTAGGTGTCCGATCTGCCGATAAAAATGTTCTCTATCAAAAATTTTCCATCCTGACAGAAAAGAAATTTGTTGAACTATACATTTCTGATACCGGAATGGGGATTGATAACGCATTGATTGATAGAATATTTGATCCGTTTTTCACGACGAAGAATGGTGAAAAAGGAACCGGATTAGGCCTGTCGATTGTGCACGGTATCGTGACGAGTTTGAACGGATATATTGATGTGGAAAGCACACTTGGAAAAGGTACAACTTTTAGAGTGTATTTACCGTTAACAGTTGAACGGAGTCCGACGGTAAAAGAAGCGATTCAAATAAAGCCGCAACAACATCATGGCGCTATTTTACTCGTAGACGATGAAAAAGACATCGTAGAGATTATGAGTGAAGCATTATCATTGTACGGATATCAAACTTTCACCGTGAACGATGTCGATTCTGCCCTTGCAGTGCTTGAAAAATCTGCTGCCGAAATATCCGTGGTACTTACCGATTTAGCGATGCCGAAAAGAACCGGTGACGAATTAATTCAAGAAATAAAAAAATATTATCCCGAAAAAAAAATAATCGTGCTCACCGGATTTAGCGATCCAAAAATATCACAAAAATTGCAAAAACTCGGAGTAGATTGTTTCCTTCATAAGCCGATTGAAATTGAAGTATTGCTCCAAACGATCGAAAAAGTGCTGGAGAAGAATGCGGAATATTATTAAGCCCAATGTGATGTCTTTTATCAAATGGTGCCTGTGGCAGTGTCAATTTTACATACTATTTCGCCGTTTCTGAAGGAAGCCGACAGGTTGGTAAAAGCCGATAACCTTCAGGGTGCGCTTACGACTATACGTAAAGCGTTGGATGCTGCACCGGGTAATTTATACGTGCAGGCGTACGAAGCAAACGTTTTGTCCCTTCTTGACAAGAAAAATGAATTGAAACAGTCCCATCCGGTTATTTACGATGCAACGGAACAATTACATCATCTTGCACAAGTTACAATTGAAGATATCGGACGGACTGAACAGCTGGCGAACACGCTTATCAGTGCTCAGGATGAAATACAGCAACAGTATGATGAACACGAGAAAAAGATGCTCTTAAGTGAAGAGAAAATAAATCTTCGCGTAGGACAGTTTATCCAATATGCAAAAGATCTGGCAAACGATAAAAAATACGGTAATGCACTCGATGAAATCCACAGAGCACTAATTATAGATCCACTGAATGCCACCGTAGTAGAACTAGAGCATGAAATACGACAAGCGTACGAAACAGAAATTCTTTGTGAACAAGCGGAACAACTGCGGTTGAAGCACGAAGAAAAACAGTTGTTGGAAGTATTCACACTCACAAAAAAATTAAATCCGATCGTAATTGATCAACAGAGAGCCGATGAAATTGAACTCCTCTACGATCAAGCAAAACACTTGGCGCAAACAGGTGAGTATGATATTGCCATGGAAATTATTCTCAGAGCATTGTCTGTTCATCCGACACATACGGCATTGTTGGAGTTGCATAAACGGGTAAGTACAGCTGTTGTTGAACAAAACACTATTACCAAAGAACTTGAACGAAGAAAATACCTGACACAAAAAAGAGTGATAGAGGAAACAAATCAAACTATTGCTCAACTTCTTCAGGAGGCGAAACGATTTCTTGCTGAGCAACAGTATAATGATGCCCACAATGTGCTCAGTAGAATAGAACAACTGCGACCTCAACACAAAGAAGCGAATCACATACGAAAAGAAATTCAGCGCGCGCAATTACAAGCGTTCGATGCCATTCAAACGCAGACTATTCTTCCCGAACAAACGGTAAGAAAAAAACAACAAGATTTTGTGACACAATATTCCGTTTCACATTCATCTCCTATCAGTGCGGCAGAAATGTCGTATCGTTTGCAAAAAGCTCGTGTCTATCAGAATCAATGTCGGTTTGAAGATGCTCTCGGCGAAATTGCAATTATCCTCGTTCAGAAACCAAAAGATGAACCAGCATTGACATTACGCAATACTGTCATTGAAGCGCAGCGACAATTACAATTGACGCTGCAAGATCAACTCCTTCAAGCCAAGGAGCAAGCGGTGCGGCAGAAACAAAAGCATGAAGTGCTCGACGGTATTCTTAAAAAAGTCCAGGTGTTGAGAGAAAAAAATAATTATTCCGAAGCGCTTGATGAAATTGCGAAAGCAATTTCTCTTGATCCGTTAAATGAAGAGTTGACAAACCGTGAAGAAGAGATACGGCAGGAAGCAAAGGAACACACACAAAAAACCGTTGAGGATCATCATTTGATTGCCCAACATCAATTTATCGAAACACTGCGGACTGCAAAAAATATCTTATTAAAATCAGGTTTTATTGACTCCGCTGACAATTTACAAACAGAAGACGCTTTGCGCGGATTAGGAAAAGAGTTGAAAAAAAAGCTTTCTAAAAAAAACAATATTCGCAAATAACTGGTATTCTGCTATACTGCGATTCATTCATGTCCAAAATACAATGGAGGTTTTATGGCTGGTTCATTAACCGAATTATCAAAAACCGTGTTTCAAGAAATTTATGCCGATATCCCGGAAACACGTGGAATAATCGTTGCTTCTCACGACGGACTTCCGTTGGTATCCGATATTAAAGGGGGTACGTCCGCAGATAAACTCGCCGCATTGATGGCCACAACAATCAGTATGGGACGCCGAATTATGCCATCGCTGTCACTCGGTGAGGTATCTGAATTTACCATTACTTCATCGGAAGGACGCTTGTTTATTTACCTTATCGGTACATCGGCAGCATTATGTATTATAACTCCTAAGTCCGTGAATATCGGCATGGTGTTTTTACGCGCGACCGAATCTGCAAAAAAACTCTCTAGCGCAGTCGGGTAACTTTTTTATTGAAATAAAGAGAATCACGATGAGGCGGTATTACTTCGTTGTTCTCTTCCCATTCTTACAACTATGCGTATGAGCACAGACCAATTACATAATCTATTTACCCAATTAGATTTTTTGATTTTACAGCACGTGAACTATTTAAATAAACTCGACGATAGCATTAAGCAACGAGCAGTGTTTGAACATAAGAAACATACCGACTGCAACTTTGGAAAACTATTCTATTCGGAAGTATGGCCTTCGTTAAATAATTATCCGGACGATATAAAACTTGTAATTAAAGACATTGAGAAAGAACATCAAATATTCCACACGATGGCAAGCCAGGTAAATACTCTGGAACCCGTACAGGAAAAAGTTGATGCAACAACAGCATGTAAACTCATTCTCAAATTGTATCATCTGGAAGATTTGACGAATAAACATATTTAATCGAGCATTTTAGTCAGCGTGACGATAATCAGATTAATTGAGAAATCAAAAAAAACACTTCACACGGTAAGAGGCCATTATGAAGGATATGACCCCCATGGAAGTTTCTGTTCCCGGCAGATCCATCCAATTAAAATATTATGAAGGATTTCAACGAACAATAATTTGTACGGATAGAGAAACACCGTTTCCGGAAGGTACGCTGATTGTTTCACGAACCGATACGGCTGGGATAATTACACATTGTAACAAATCGTTCTGCGATATTGCAGGATATTCTAAAGAGGAGTTGATCGGGGAATACCACAGCATTCTCCGGCATCCTGATATGCCTGCCATAGCATTTAAGGGATTATGGGATACTATTCAACAAGGGAAGCGATGGCATGGGTACGTAAAAAATTTACGCAAAGATGGTGGTTTTTATTGGGTATTTGCGAGTGTCATTCCAAACGTTCGCGAAGGAAAAATTGTCGGTTATACTTCAGTACGAAGAAAACCGTCGAGAACTAGAATTCAAGAGTGCGAAGTGTTATACAAAAAACTGCTGGAAGAAGAAAAAAAATAATAGGGATATCTGAAAAATCTTAAATCACTGTCATTCCGTGGAGTTCCTGCCTGCCCCAAAGGAACACTATTGGTGTAGGCAGGGAGCAATGAGCCTACCCGTCGGCGGTCAGGGGGGAATCTCGTTTTTCCTCTCAAAAGAAAGAACAAGGTTCTTTGTTTTACTCAGAATGACAATGGGCAACCTATTTATCAAATGATTCAGTACAAATGCTTTATGGAGGAAAATAATTATGAAAGACATGATTCCTTCTGATGTATCCAAATCAGGCACCACAATACGGCACAAATATTACAACGGATTTGAACGGACACTCATTTTTACCGATATCGAAACATCATTTCCCGAAGGGAATTTAATCGTATCACGAACTGACATCGATGGGAATATCATCGGTTGTAATAAAGCCTTTTGCGATATGTCCGGATTTACAAAAGAAGAATTGATCGGCCAACCGCACTGCATTCTTCGTCATCCCGACATGCCTGCAGCCGCGTTTAAAGATTTGTGGAATACCGTCGAACAAGGGAAACACTGGCATGGATATGTAAAAAATTTACGGAAAGACGGAGGATATTACTGGGTGTATGCCACAGTTATTCCAAATGTGCGCGAGGGGAAACGGATAGGCTTTTCATCAATACGCCGACAGCCATCGCGGGTAAAAATTCAAGAGCATATTGCACTCTATAAAAAGATGAAAGCACAAGAAGCATAACACTATCGCAGACACAATACTGTTAAACTTCGTATGATCAGAAAGGAAGGAACCAATGTCATTTTTCTTTACAGTAAGCCCGGATTTTAGTCCGCTACATATTTCAGACTGGTTTCTGGTAAACACATGGCTGCAACGGAACACTGGCGAACAAATACATCTGGAATTGTTCGATGATTTTGAAAGTCAACGGAAAGTGATTGAAGAAAAAAAGGTCGATTTAATTTATTCCAATCCCTATGATGCAGCCATTTTGGTGCGCAAACATGGTTTTAAGGCGGTGGCTCGTCCACGAGATTTAACGGATGAAGCAATCATCGCCGTAGCAGCATCCAGTCCAATAACAAAAGTGGAAGATCTGAAACCTCAGACGCGGATTGCAACGACCGACGATCCGAATGTACATATGATGGCGATGATATTGATTGAACCGGCGGATTTAAGTAAAGCGAATACGGTAATTACCATTCGAGATTCGTATATGCGAGTAGCACAGGATGTAATCGGTGGTATAGCGGACGTTGGATTCTTTTTGAAATCTACCTATGATGATCTGTCGGATATCGTAAAAAAACAATTACGCCCGATTACTACCAGTCGAATCTATATGGTTCACCATGCATTACTTGTCGGGAACAACATGATCCCATTAAAGGAAAAACTGCAGCAAACGCTGGTGAAAATGTCCGCTGATCCTGAGGGAAAAAGCGCATTAGAAGCGCTGAGTTTTTCAGGATGGGATTTGCTTGAACAGGAAGATGTAGAATTTATGATCGATTTGATGGATACTTTGGTGGAAAAAGAATAACAGAAAACTGATTGGAGTGCGCCACGTATGAATGATCAACAGTATCTCGATTTCCTTAAAGTGTTGGAAAATGAATTATTGAGCTTCCGCTGGGGTTGTATCTTCGACTCACAAAAAAACGTCGCCTGTGCGGAATACGGTAATTTTCCCGTAGAGTCAAACGCCTTAGTACCAAAGCAATGCAATGATGTTTTCGAGGAAGCGATTAAATTCAGGAATGCAAGCTCCGAGCTCGTTGCCCAGGATGAACACTGGATTTTATTAATGCGCCAGTTTGCACAAAGTCCGTTGCGATGTTTTATTTTATTACGGAGTGGAGGCGTGACAACAGGATGGGCGCGTGACACTTTAAAACAAAAAATCAGGGAAAGTTCATTCACGTAAAGCATGTTCTGTTGTATATTTAGTTCTTGAATATAGGTGATCCATATGAATATTCTGCTTGTAGATGATGAAAAAGATTTGGTGATGACGCTATCCGCGATCTTGAAAAAATGGGGATACAGTGTTGTCACGGCGTCCGATGGAGTGGGAGCACAAAAAATTCTTGAAGAGACCGCTGTTGATGTTATCCTCTCCGACTTAATAATGCCGAATATGGACGGCGGAGAACTTCTTACATGGCTGAATTCCCAAAAAAAGAAACCGCATTTTATCATTATGTCTGCTTACTATAATGAAGGATTTATTAAATATTTTTCAGATCAAGGAATTACGAACATTCTCGGAAAGCCGATTCAATTCGATAAGCTTCAATCAATGTTGAAGAAGATATCAAGCAATAGCGAATCTGAGCCAATTCCACCGCAAGAAAATCTTGCGTCTATTTCACCAGAACCTGTTGTGCAAGTAAATCATTCGGTGTATGAACGTATAATGAAAGATATTTCCGAACGCCTTCCTGAAGCGAAACACATTGTTATTGTTCACCCGCAGACCGGAGCGATTTACAGTGTTGCGCCACAGAATACTGTCTTTGTTGCTTCTGACTTTTCTCGATCCACCGCCGTATTCTTTTCTGCGGTACATACGCTATGGGCTTCGGTGTGCAGTGAAAACCGTTCTCCAAAGGAAATTTTATCGTTCGGAGACGATGATATCATGGTCTATCGAAATATTGTTTCTCCTGATGTTTGTATTTATGTGGAAGCGACTACCGAAATGACCCACGGATTATTGCGTGTTACCATTGAGAATGTTATGAAAGACATTTCCTTTCCCATCCCGAAATTGGTCTAATCGATAATGGATAAACAACTCTTACGATTGGTATTTAATCAATTACAAAACGATGTTCCGGAAATAGACGGAATGAGCGTTGTAACGTCTGACGGTAAGGTCATCGAAGCGCAATGGTCCAATAATATTGAAATAGACAAGGTGGGCGCTGTCGGTTCGGCATTATTGGGATTGGGTAAGAAGGCGATCGAAATTCTCTCTCGCGGCGAATTATTGCAAGTGGTGCTACATTCAACCGAAGGGATGTTATCGGTGTACAGTGCGGGGGAGCGGTCTGTACTTATTGTTCATATGTCGAATGCTGGAAATTTAGGAATGTTAAATCTCTATGCACGGAAAGCAGCATCCACCATTGCCGAACAAATGCGGAATGAAGAGTTGTGATCGATCAAATAACAAAATTTGTCAATGTTCTCAATGCTGCTGCTGATGGAACGCCGCACAAAGTGATATTCTCGCTTCGTAAGTTCCCTTCCACCACAGAATATATTCTAATTGGTGATCGCCTGCTCTATAATAAAAATATTAAATTGTTCCATAAAATATTACGAGATCTGTTATACGGTACTCTGGATGTGACATGTACCCCTATCGGGAGTTTGGGAGCCGAACCGATCTTATTTTTTGATATTCACCAATTTGTGTGGGAAACTGTCAATAGAATATCCGATGATGATATCGAGGCAATTTGTAAAGATATCGATTCAGTTACCGTTTCGAAAACCAAACACCCAGTGAAAGATTTTTCTTTGTTTTCCCGCGATAGCGTGGACAGCATTGTCGTTTTTTATTTTCAAGTAATCCCAAAACCGGTTCGAATGTTTTTAGAAGATTTTGAAACAACAAAACGAGTGCATTATTACCGTAGTTTAATCAGGATGGCACTGCTAGATTACATTAAACTTGAAGTGATATCACATCCAGTACCAGAACCGACATCTTCCGCTGTCACCGAGCGAACAGGTACCACACAATCTCCGCTTGCTTTATTGGAGATAAATCTACCAAAAGTTGAACCGATGAAAGTGAAAGACATCATACCGCCAAAAACTGTGAGGGAGGATATCGGTACAATACCAATCGTGATAGAAAAACAAATTGAGACCCTTCTGCAGGGAAAAACTTCTGAGCCGGCACCTCTCGTTCCCGTAGATCAAATAAGTGACGGAACCAGAAAAAAGGTAAGTAAAGTGCGAATTGAAAATTTGAGAAAAATATTGCAGAATATAAAACAATTATGAATAATGAATCCAAAAACACCGCATATTTCAAATTGGTCATATCCGGATCGGTGAATTCTGGGAAAACGACTTTTGTAAAAACCATTAGTGAATTTGATCCTATAACGACCGACGAATATGCGACGGAAGAGAATGTAAAAGTTCTGAAGGGGCAGACGACGGTGGCAATGGATTACGGTAGGAGAACAATCGACGAAGACGTTGTTCTTCATATTTACGCCACGCCGGGACAGGAACGGTTTAACTTTATGTGGGATGTTCTTGTTGAAGGAGCTTTCGGCGTAATATTTTTGGCGGATAGTACGGATTTAGATAGTATTTCGAATACAAAAAAAATCATCAAATATTTTTCCGAAAAATTTAATCTTCCGTATCTTTTATGTGTTACAAAACTCGATATGCCCGTAAGCATTGACTATAAAGAGGTACTGAAATTGATCGATAAACAAGATCTCTTTGCTATACCATGCAACACCACACAAAAAGAAGATGTCCGAACCGCATTGATTGCTTTGTTGAGTCTGGCTATTGACAAAGCAGCCGCACAAACGTAATTTTCAACTTACATTCGCACACACGCCATTTACAGCTTGGTATTTCCCAATTCTTGTCATAGCTATCCAAAATAAAACCCTTATTGACAAAAATTTATCGAAACAAGTGGATTTATAGATGATATTTTATGTTGAGAAACGTAAGCCCTCCCCTACATTTCTTACAGTGTTGGATGAGATGTGTGATGGAGCGAAATTTAGGAGGATTGAGTGAGCTTTTTCTCCCCCTACCAAGGGGGAGATACAAAGGGGGGGCTGAAATCATGAAGGGACTTTTGATGGCGTTTTTTGCCATCTACGGGCAAGTGCGAAGGGGATTCATCGCGCACGTTAAATTTCGCTAGGGGTTCTTTTGCTTCTTTTTTTTCCCCGTCAAGAAAAGAAGGAATAAGTTTTTCTCTTTTATGATTTATTTTGGACAATATGAATTCTTATTATAGTTGAAGTATGGTACCGAATCGAATCGATGCTCTACAATTGATGCGTGAATATACGCTCAACGAGAGTCTCCGGAAACATATGCTCTGTGTCGAAACGGCAATGAGAGCGTATGCAAAAAAGCATCACCAGGACGAGGAATTATGGGGTATCACCGGGTTGCTGCATGATTTCGATTATGAACGCTACCCGAATCCTCCCGAACATCCGATGAAAGGGAATGAAATATTGTCGAGATTGGAATATCCGGAAGAGCTGCGCATCGCGATAGTAGGGCATGCTTCGTACACCGATGTGCCTCGTGAATCACTTCTTGCAAAAACACTGTTCGCATGTGATGAACTTTGTGGTTTTATTGTTGCGTGTTCATTGGTTAAACCGGATAAAAAAGTCGCTTCAGTTGAAGTGAGTACCGTGCGGAAAAAAATGAAAGACAAAGGATTTGCGAGAAATGTAAGCAGGGAAGATATTGTTAAAGGGGCCGGAGAACTTGGAATTGAATTGGACGTACATATTGCTTTTGTCATTGAAGCATTGCGGATGAATGCCAGGGATCTTGGATTATAACGGTTGAAACTCTTCTTTAATTATCACGTAACAATTGTTCATGCGTCCCATAATCCACCACCAACTCTAGAGGAATTCTATGAAAACGTTTCTTTATTTCATTCTTGCTGCAATGACTATCTGTTTTCCATCCTTTTCCCAGGATAAGGATACAGACGATCAGGATACAGATTCTGACCGTCCCAGATATTCTTATTGGGATAGAGCAAAACTTGGAGGTGCTGGTGGAGTTACTCCGATTGTGGGTGTCTTCGATAATAAAGAAATTGATGTCTATCTCAAAGGAGCAGGACTTCCGACTCTCGGTTCCGATCCGTTATATTTGATCGGCGGAGAAGGATACGGGTATATTATGTTTCTGCGGAATGTGCGTATGGGTGGATTCGGAGCCTCTGGAAATAAAACAGTAAATACCATTCAAAACGATTCGCTCGGGAAAAGTTTGAAAAAGGAAGTCGATTATGACGTTTCCTATGGCGGTTTCCTTATTGATTACGTTCAACCGATTGCATACCGGTTGGATATTGCCATAGGGGCATCAATTGGCGGAGGAGAGGTGAGTCTTACAATGCGGAGAGATGATGGAAATTTCAAACACTGGAATTCACTATGGACGGAATACGGAGATCAATATGCAAAGACCACAAGTTATACCAGGCGTGTTAGTGGAACATTTGTTACGTTCAATCCTCGCGTGAGTATTGAATATACGATGCTGACGTGGTTGCAAATACGGATCGGTGCAGGGTATCCGATGATGTTTTCGCAAGAATGGAAACTGGATGACAAATATGAAATTAGCGCCGTACCGGCGAAAATAAAATTGAATGGTTATACAATAAATGCAGGCATCATGTTCGGATTTTTTGGCTGGTAGAATTCCTTCCGCGTGTGTAAAACAACAATGTCACGTCCGGCACGACGTGACATTGTTGTTTTCAGTAATTTCAGTTCCAGAACTACTTCCTAGATGACTTCGGTGGGTAAAAAATACAAAGGCCTCATCGAATCATAACGACCGCTGAATGAGTAGAAACATATTCAACAGCGTTTATAACTTCTCAAACCGTGCTTGGAAAAACCGGAGATATTTCGGTTCGTAGATCATTTTCAAACCTTTCACTGTTGCTCTATTCTTCCACACTTCATACACCGATTCCACCGTTACATCACAATGTGCCTGTGTATACACACGGCGGGGGAATGTGAGCCGGACCAATTCAAGTTTCGGAAAATAGTGATCGCCCGTTTCTTTGCTTCTTCCAGCGGAAACGATGCCTCGTTCCATGGCTCGAATGCCAGAATCAAGATACAGTTCTGCTGCGAGTGTCTGTGCAGGAAATTTCAATTGTTCCAATTGCGGATAGAACTTTTTTGCGTCAAGGAATATTGCATGTCCGCCAATCGGCCGAACGATGGGGACTCCAAGTTCAATTAATCTGTTTCCGACATATTCTACCTGCCCGATGCGTGCCTGCAAATGATTGAATTGACACGCTTCTTCGATACCGCGGGCCATTGCTTCCATATCACGCCCTGCCAAACCGCCATAGGTATGAAGTCCTTCATACACCACCACCATATTGCGCGCTTCTTCAAAGACATCATCGTCATTCATTGCAAGAAATCCTCCGATGTTGACAAGAAGATCCTTTTTACCGCTCATTGTTGCAGCATCGGAATACGAACACATTTCCAATAATATCTCTTTAATTGTTTTTTTCTCGTACCCTCGTTCCCGTATCTTAATGAAGAATGCATTCTCCATCGCACGCGTAGCATCGAACACCACTTTAATGTTATTCTTCGAGGCAAGTTGGTACACCGATCGCAGATTCTCCATTGAGATAGGTTGTCCGCCTGCCATGTTCACCGTGGCACCAATGGTAATATAGGCAATTTTTTCTGCTCCAACTCGCTTGATCAATGCTTCAAACTTATTTAAGTCGACATTTCCCTTGAATGGATGTTCGGCTTGTGCATCATGTGCTTCATCAATGATCACGTCGACAAATGTGCCGCCGGAAAGTTCCTGATGGAGGCGCGTGGTCGTGAAATACATATTCCCTGGAACGTATTGTCCCGGTTTGATCAGAATATGTGAGATCAAATTTTCAGCACCGCGGCCTTGATGGGTGGGAACGAGATACTTATAACCGTAATATTCTTTCACCATTCGCTCAAGGTTATAATAATTTTCACTTCCGGCATACGCTTCGTCTCCCAGCATCATTCCTGCCCACTGGTAATCGCTCATGGCATTCGTGCCGCTGTCTGTCAGTAGGTCGATATACACATCTTTTGATTTGAGAAGAAAAGTATTGTACCCTGCTTCCCGAATGGTTATTTCACGTTCTTCTCGGGTTGTCATCCGCAGCGGTTCGACTGATTTAATTTTGAACGGCTCCGCCCAGGATCGTCGCTTTATCGTATCCATTGTTGCTCCTTGTTCATTGATTTTAGGGGGTGATTTTGTTACTTTCAAATGAATTGCACGGACAAATATAGGTAAGATGCGCCGTGGAAACAATTCATAAATCGAACTACAAAAGCTATCGTTATACAAATACGATCCTTCCACGCAGTGCAGAAGCAAAACGAATCCGACATTGATAACGGTGACTTTTTGCTTTGAGTATTTAGCGCGGAACAATCAGGATATTGACCGAATAACATTAAGGCGAGCATCGCAGCTCGAAAAGGAAACTATGACAATTGACGGAACGTGGGTGGCGATCGGCGCCGAATTAGGCGGACAACACATTGACGATGATTATCTTTCAGTAATTACGTTAACAATCTCCAGCAACCAATGCGAGATCCATATTGGCGGAAATACAGATAAAGGCACGCTTAAATTTATTCCGTATGTGGTTCCCATGGCATTCGATTTTACCAGTACTGAAGGACCGAACACCGGGAAAATATTTAAAGCGATTTATAAAACCGCCGGTGGATTTCTTGTAGTATGTTACAACATCACAGGCGGTGACCGGCCGAAGGTATTCCTTTCCAATCCGGAAAACCAATTTTATCTTGTTCGGTATAAACG